>OLOX01001971.1_pt1 | contig 17855 bp, 13 predicted proteins | sample 1672091 | NCBI WGS metagenome assembly OLOX01 (sample SAMEA3136644, study PRJEB25190) | human gut metagenome | reverse complement strand
CGCCAGATCCGGCAGGAGCACGGCATCGAGGAAGCCATCCAGGCGATTGAAGCGTATGTGCGGTGAATGGGTTTTAGCCGGGGATTCAAATTAAAAAGCAACAGGAAGGCGCTGCGAGGGGACGAAAGATTGACCTTGCAGCGCCTTGTTGGAATATCATTTTTGTGAATTATTCGTGCAAAGCATTGATATTTTCGTGCAAATGCCATATACTGTAATCAGAATAAGAAAGGAGCTGATAGCAATGGCTACTACCAATATCAGCATTCGCATGGATTCGGAGTTGAAAGCGCAGGCCGATGCACTTTTTAATGAACTCGGCATGAACCTGTCTACTGCATTCAATATTTTTGTCCGCCAGTCTCTCCGCGAAAGAGGAATTCCTTTCAAAATTACAGAAGGAACTCCAAGTAAAGAAACCGTCTCTGCTATGCTTGAGGCAGAAAGGATTGCAAAAGATCCTAACATCAAAGGATACCATGATGTTAATGAACTTTTTGCAGATCTTGATTCATGACAAAATATGAAATCAAAAATACCACTCAATTTCGAACCGGCAGTCACAGCGACTTATTTAATCTTTAAAAAATAGAAGCAACTAGTCAATGGTGTGCTACCACAATTCCCATTTTAACTAGCTGCTTCTATTTTTATTCTTCTTACACCAACCCAAATGACCTCAGCACATCCAGCCACATCGTAAGCGTAAACGCACTCAACAACGTCGTCATCATAATCACCCCGGAACTAAGCGTCCCCTCATGTCCCATATTCCTTGCCATAACAAAACAGCTGACCGTCGTAGCAGATCCAAGCATCACCAGAATCGCAATCATCTCTTCATTCCTAAATCCAAGAAGTGCCGCCATCGGCAAAAATATCGCACAAAATCCAACCAGCTTCATAAACACTGCAACAAGTGTAGGCTTCATCTTCGATGTTGCCTTTTTCATCTCAAAGGTTGCACCCATCGACATCAGTCCCATCGGCGTCGCTGTCGCACCGATACTTGATACCGTCTTATGTAAAATCGATGGCATCGGAAGCTTAAGTGCAGACCAGACAAATCCCGCCACAATTCCAATAATGATCGGATTCGTTGCAATCCCCTTCAGCGTTTTCTTTACCAGCGCCTTATCAAAAGAATTATTCCCCGGTTTAAACACTGAAAGCACCACAACCGCCATAATATTATAAAGCGGCACACTTCCGATGATCATAAGCGGTGCCATTCCCACAGTTCCGTAAATATTCTGGATAAAAGCAATTCCAAGAAGCGCCGCACTGCTCCGGTAAGTCGCCTGTATAAATTCACCTTTAATGCTCCGGTCTTTCCACAGCAGTGAAATCAAAGTTGATATCGTAATACTGATCGCCGTCACCACAAAACAAAAAAGAATAAACTTAATATCCCATACTTCCGAAAAATCCACGGTCGCCAGCTGTTCAAACAGCAACACCGGAAGCGGAACCAAAAATACAAACTTGTTCATCTTTACTGCAAAGACTTCATCCATCCACCCCAGTTTTCTGAATAACATTCCAAGTAACATCATTAAAAAGATCGGAATCGTTGCATTCAAACTGAAAATTAAATTTTCCATAATCGTTCCTCATCCTACTCATTTATATTTGCATATCGTTATTTTGAACTCTTTCCAGAAACCTGTCAACAGCATTTTCTCACATCAAAAGAATGATTGAGATTTAAAACAATTTATACTATAATGAAATAACACTTCGGGGTATGGCTCAGCTTGGTCAGAGCGCACGGCTGGGGGCCGTGAGGTCGCAGGTTCGAATCCTGTTACCCCGATTTATAATTAAATTTTTACTTATCATATATAGAAAATAAGCCGGGACATTCGCCCCGGCTCAGCATGAATATGCAGTATTACATTTCCAATGCAACTATTATGAAAATTTTTTATTAGTCTTTCTGTTTGCTTTCTTCAATCTTCCGCTTGGAATCTTTCCTCACTTCATCCCGAAGCCTTTGGATATATTCCGTAAACTTACATTCTTCATTCCCATACGTCATCTGAAGATCATACTCCAACGGAATCCATGTCGAGATATCCGCCTCATTATGCTGGATCAGCGCCTCCAGCTTATCCAGTGATTTATAAAGCCTCGCCTCCTGTGTCTCCATCGCTTCCATCTCTTCAAATAATGCCTTCCATTCTGCACGGACCGGTTCCGGAAGTATATCCGTCAGCTGCTCCACCTTTTTATTCTCAACCTTTCGGTCTTTATCCGTCTTTTCAAATGCCGGAATATCTCCGGTGATCGCCTCACCCATATCATGGATCAGACACATTTTTATCACCTTATCCAGATCCAGCTCCGGAAATTCATCCCCAACCAACATTGCCATCAAAGCCAGCCGCCAACTGTGCTCTGCCACACTCTCCAACCTGCCACTTGAAGTATACGAATGTCTGGTGTTACATTTCAGTTGTTCCGCTGTCTTTAAAAAATCCAGTAATCTTCTTATTTCCATAATTTTCTTCCGTTCCTCCATAATTTAAGATACCAGCGTCAAAATACCTCTTGACCCCAACATCTAATTTAATTTTCCATCATAAAATAAGACAATCGAGTAGGCTGACTCCTACTCGATTCGTATACTTTGTACACTATCTCGCTTAACAGCTCGATGATGTACATTCGCCAAGTACAGATTCTTGTGCAAGCACAAATCTGTACTTGGCTCATCGTATACACAAAATCCCCGGGATGCTACCTGCCTCTTTGCAAATAGCATCCCAGGGACACATTCTTCCACTTAACTTGTGTACCATTTAGGTAATAACTCTGCTTTTCACAGAAAATACCCTACTCTTTTTTCACTTTTTCGCGCTCTTCTATGTATTCCTGATAAAGATCCAGTGTCATCTGCGCTTCTTCCAGCGTCTTTCCTTTGAACTTGGATACTTTTTCGTTCTCATACCACTTTTCTTCGATACATTTTCTGAGCCATCCGACAAGATTATTGATGTATGCCTGCTCCTGTGACAGCTTAAAAGCTTTCCGGATCACCTCCGGCTGGTTATCGGATACCTGAAGCAGCACCTTAATCTCCTGAATCGTGATCGGTTCATTTCCAAAAATATCAGCAACTTCTAAAATCAGTTTTTCATTAACCGGAGTTTTCTTTGCAGCCAGTACATTTGGAGCAATCTCTTCGCCCTCTTCTTCTCCGGATGGCATACGCTGAAGATCTGAATGATGGATACACTTCGGATTCTTCTTCACAAAGAAACGGATTCCTGTAACCTTTCCACCCTTCCCGCTCTTAACCGGCTCATAATCAAAGCAGATCTCGGAATACTCGGATTCTTCCAGCTCTTTTTTCGCAACTTCAAGTACTTTTCTACGGAAATTACGCCAATCTTCAAACGGTGCATCCTTAATCTCTGCAAGCGCTTCTTCAAAACGTCCCTGCTCAACAAGACGTTTTACTGCTTTAGATGCATTTGCATCCACTACATTCAGTGTAAATTTAAGCTCTGCGATCGTGTATGGATTCTTCGGCGGTCTCGGTGCGATCAGCTGGTCACACTGTTCCCTGTCAAAACGATAATACTGGGTTCTCAGGATTTCGTAAACACGGGTTGTGAACAGGGATTTAAAAGAGCACAATACATCAAGACTCATACGGGTATAGTCTTTTTTCAGGTTATAGATATGGGGTTTCATCTCTTTAGTAAATCTGGTTGTAAACACGCCATCTCTATATTCACATTTATTCACTACATTGAACATGATGAAGTTCTCTTTTTCGTCGTCCTCGATACTTACTACATGTCCCAATGTCTCTTTTGATACTTCTTTCAGACGAGAATAGATGGAGTTTCCTGTTATATGAAGATAATTCTTAACATCCTTGGTGGAAACCTTTGCGATCAGCTCACCGTCTTCTACATATGCTTTTGCGATTGCAATATTAAGAAGCTTTCTTTCAAATAATGATGTACTGGATTTACTTTCGATCAGCACATTGGACCGGGAGACCGTATCATGATCCAGCAGTTGTTTCTCTTTTGGTTTTTTCTGTGTTTCCTTCATCGCTCATACCCCTTAATTGTTTTCTTCTGTATTATTGTGTACTTTTGAGGTGTATTAAAATCCCCTCTACACCCCATATAATCCCTTATTGTGTACCATTCGGGGTAACCAACCCCTTTATATTGGGGATTTGTGTACCAAAAAGGAACACCCTCCCCTAAAAAGTACCCCATAAAATGGGGTTTCTGTCTTTTTTTACGTTTTGTGTACGTTTAAGGTGTGTATTGTTCTTTTCGTGTACCATTAAGGTACCTTTTTTGATAAAAATTGTGTACCAAAACGGTACGTCTAGGTTGATTATATACAAGAACCCCCCTCTTGTAAAGCCTTTTTTTAAATTTTTTTAAAAGCATATTTGAAAGGAACAATTTAACATGAAAGTAGAAGAAAGATTACTAAAATATGTCAGCTATTGGACAACCTCCGATGAATCCTGCAGTGACATTCCAAGCAGTGAGCGTGAGTTCACGCTTGCAAAAGCCTTAAAGCAGGAACTGGAAACTCTCGGTCTTACCAATATACTCCTCACCGATCACTGCTATGTATATGCCAAGCTTCCTGCCACACCGGGCATGGAAAACTGTAAATCCATCGGCTTTATCGCTCATATGGATACCGCCCCGGATTTTTCCGGAAAAGATGTCAAACCACAGATCATTCCCGACTATGATGGCGGGGATATCTTATTAAAAGGAAGTCAGGATGTCTTAAAGGTAAGTGATTTTCCATCCCTTGCCTCTTTAAAAGGAAGAACCCTGATCACGACAGACGGTACCACACTTCTGGGCGCTGATGACAAGGCAGGTGTTGCCGAAATCATGACAGCCGTGGAAGAACTGATTGCAGAAGGTACACCACACGGGGATGTCTGGATCGGATTTACGCCGGACGAAGAAGTCGGCGCAGGTGCGGATCTGTTTGATCTTGCTATCTTTCAGGCAGATTATGCATACACCGTGGACGGCGATTACGAAGGCGAAGTGGCTTACGAAAATTTTAATGCCGCAAGTGCCATCTTTCATATTAAAGGTGTAAATGTTCATCCGGGCGAAGCAAAAGACATTATGGTCAATGCGGCACTGGTGGGATGTGAAATTGTTTCCCGGCTTCCGGAAGCGGAAACGCCGGCGCACACCAGCGGACGGGAAGGATTCTATCACCTGACCGATATGTCCGGAGATGTGGCTTCCGCCACCCTTTCCTTTATCATTCGTGACCATGATAAAACCACATTTGAGAAACGTCTGCAGAATCTGCGTGACCTTGCACAATCCATGAATCAGAAATATGGACCGGAAACCGTCACGCTCGACATCGAACATTCGTATGAGAATATGATCTCTGTCATTGAGGATAAAATGGAGATCGTGGATCTGGCAAAACAGGCAATTGCCTCCGAAGGTCTGACACCGCTCTCCCGTCCGATCCGTGGCGGTACAGACGGCGCAAGACTGTCCTTTATGGGATTGCCGTGTCCAAATCTCGGTACCGGCGGTTATGGTTTCCACGGCCCATATGAACACATCTCTGTGGAAGGTATGCAGACCGCTGTTCGTATTTTAAAAAATATTGCCACCCATCCGATCCGTAAATAAATTTATAAAAAACCGTCCGCAGTTTTCTTTCTGCGGACGGCTTTTGTTCTATAACTTATTAAATTTTTTAATTCCCCTGCATATTTGCAGAATTTGCAAGTACAGGCTTCTGGAACATGCGAAAGAGTCCAATCTGTTCTAAGGCCTTTGTGATTGCGAAAAAGATCACCGAATCAATTGGCCACATAATCAGGTTCTTCAGCGCACGCGCCGGAAGAAGCACCATAAATGCCTGTCCATATAACACATTCAGACAAAGTGTTGTCAGAATCACGTTACAGACCAGCATAACTACAAATTTAGCTGCCAGCACACGCCAGATCGTAAGCTTTTTCTTATAAAAAAAGCATCCATACAGGATTCCGGCCAGTATAACAACCAGCGTCAGCTGTGGACAAAATGGTCCGGTTGGCTTCATCATATACTTGATAATATCCAACGCACCATGGAAAATTCCTCCAACCACCGGTCCAAACAGATAATCAATGATACCATTTGGAATACTGGAAAAACCAATCCGAATAAACTGCCCATATTCAATGGAGAAAAATCCTAGAATGACAGCAACTGCAGCAAGCATTGCCATGGTAGTGATGGTTCTTACCGCTTTTAATTCACGGAAAGAATCGGTGAACAAAGTAACGAATTTTTTCATAAAAAAATTACCTCCTTTGCAGACCTCACCGTACTACAACTGGAGATAATATTATCTTCGGATGCAGCGGGATGCGACTCATGTACCGCAAGATTCTCTTTTCGTCCGGGTGACAACTCCCTGTTCATCCGGCACTTAACGCACATGTGTCTACTCTGCTTTAAACTATTAAATTGCAACGACCTAAGTATAACACAATGAAAAAGAAATGCAACTACATTTTTCCATTTTGTGACAAAACGCCATCTGTCACACGTTTTTACGTGGAACAAATGGCGTCATCCGTTATTTTATCCGTTTGATTTACGTTCCCATACTTGCAAACAGCGCGGCTATCTCATCCGGGCTTAATGCCTTATTGGGATCTGCCGGTTCTTCCGGCTGAAGAGGTGCTTCTTTTACGGCTTCCGGCTCTTCAATCGGCTCCGGAATATCCTCCGGTTCCACAGTTTCCTCGGCAGGTTCCTCAACTTTATCCGCATTGTTATCGTTGCCCATATTCGCAAACAGCGCAGCTATCTCATCCGGGCTCATGGAACGGTTTGGATCTGACAGATCCGGCATCGGTGGAAGTTCTTCCTCCGGCAGGTTCTCATCATCCGCTTCATCAACAATCGCTTCCTCCGGAATCGGGTCCGGTTCTACCAGTTCTTCTGCTTCCTCAATGGCTTCTTCCGGATCCGGAGGAATAATCTCATCCGCTGCCATGATCGGAGGCTCTTCCTCCGGCTTTAAATCCTCCTCTTCCGGTATATCCGGCAGAATCTCCGGTTCCATATCTTCTTCCGGCTCCAGCGAAATCTCCGGTTCCATATCTTCTTCCGGCTCCAGCGAAATCTCCGGTTCCAGGCTCTCCTCCAGATCCGGCAAAATTTCCGGTTCCGGGTTTTCTTCCAGATCCGGCGAAATCTCCGGTTCCGGCTCCATACTTTCTTCCGGCTCTGGTGAAATCTCCGGCTCTACCGGTGTTTCTTCCACATGATTCTGCGGTGCCGGCTGTGGCTCTACAGGTGTTGCCACAGGTACAGAAACCTGCGGCTGGGAAACAACCACTTTCTGACTGTTCATAATGGTCTGATTCAGGCGCAGTTCCATATCTTTCATTGCAATAATGATTTCCTGCAGCTTTGCGGCTATCTCTTTATCCTGTGAATGTTCCTGTTCTTTTCCATCCTTCTGCACCGAAGAAATTTCATCCTTACAGGCTGAAAGAATCTCGTCCTTATAAGCACCCGCAACTGTACCGAACCCATCCATTCCTTTCTGGAACGTATCAAACCGGTCGATCAGCTGTTCGTATGAATTCATCAATGCATCGGTATTCTCATGGGACCGCTTGATAATTACTTTCGCTATTCCCTTCTGTGCATTAACAATTTCCTCTGTCGGAATCTTAGATGCCTCTTCCATGTATGCAAGCTTCACCGATATTTCCTCAAAATATTTTTTCAGCATGAGATATGATGCCTTTTCCGACTTGAAAATACTCTCATACTGTTCCTCTCTCCGGGCATATTTTGTCTCATATACTGAAATCACGCCTCTGATTGCAACATACAGGCATATCAGATCTGCTGCTGCCAAAACAGCCAGAACAATAAACATCTTCGGGAAATTGACTATGGCATACAACTCTGCCATAAAAATAAACGCAAACAAAAGTATCCCGAAAATCATCTGCATCCTTGCTTTCGAATCTTTATTCTTCATATGATACCGCTCCTTCCATGAGCCCGCTATTCTAACCACTATGCAAAATAAGCTCTAGTATGTTATATTTTACCATATTGTGTCGATTCTCACAAGGTTTGTTGTTTATTTCTGCCTTCTATAATACGTCATTTACAATCTGCTCTGCTGTCAGATGATTCTCTTTTAATACCTCATTTACATCATACCGGTCAAGGAATTCTTTTTTCAATCCGTAATTATAGACTTTCATATCACTGCTTCCATAAAATCTTGCGATTTTTTCTCCGAAACCACCATTCAGGATGCCATCTTCCAGTGTAACTACCGTGTCATGGTCTGCCTTCAGCTTCTCCAGCAGTCCCTTATCCAGTCCGGTAATATAATACGGGTTGATTACCGTTGCATGAATACCTTTTTTCTCCAGCATTTCTGCGGTCTGCAGTGCCAGGAAATAAAATGTTCCGAGTCCGATCAGTGCAATTTTGCTTCCCTTTTCCGTTACCTCATAGGTGTTGAGCTGACTCCAGTCTTTTTTGACTTCTCTGCCATCCGAAATCATATCTCCGCCCGGAAGTTTGATCGCAACCGGCATTTCCTTCTGCTCCACACTCCAATCAAGCATTGACAGATATTCTTCCTTTGTTGTCGGTGCCAGATAAACCAGTCCCGGAATATTGGAAAGCATCGGAATATCCTGCAGTCCCAGATGGGTAACATCCGTCATGCCAAATACCGATCCCGTATACACAACAATCGTTGCCGGATTCCCGTCAATACACAGATCCTGTGAAATCTGGTCATACGTCCTCTGGATAAAGCTGGAATACACACCGTATACCGGCTTTCCGCCACCTTTGGCAATTCCGGAAGCAAGTGCTACCGCTGTCTCCTCCGCGATTCCCACATCTACAAACTGCCGGCCGGCCTGTTTCCTTTTCTCCTGCGTAAATCCGAGAATCGTCGGGGTTCCGGATGTAATTGCAACAACTGTCGGATCCTGTTTCATCTTTTCGATCAGATATTCACAGGTCACCGAAGAATAATCTTCCACTTCCGGAAAATGGGATTTTCCAGTCTCAATATCAAATGGAAGATGCCAGTGCCATTCTTCCTTATGCTCTTCTGCCGGTTTATAACCTTTTCCCTTTAATGTATTAATGTGGACAACAACCGGTTTCTTACTGTCTTTTACCTGTTTGAAAGCCCCGATCAGCTCCCTTAAGTCATTTCCATGATCCACATAGACATAATCTAGTCCCATGGCTTTAAATAAATTGCACTCTGCCTGTCCGTTTGTCTCGCGGAGTAATTTCAGATTTGAATAAAGTCCTCCATGGTTTTCTGCAATTGACATATCATTGTCATTTACTACAATGATCATGTTGCTGTCTAATTCTGCTGCAAAATCCATTCCTTCTAAGGCTTCTCCTCCGCTTAAAGAACCGTCTCCGATAATTGCGATCACATTTGCACTTTCCCCACGAAGATCCCTTGCCTTTGCCAGACCGCATGCCAGACTGACGGATGTAGAGGTATGTCCGACCGTAAAATGGTCATGTTCACTTTCCTGCGGACAGCTGTATCCCGTCACGTCATCGTAATGTTCTTCATATAAATAGGCATCTTTTCGACCGGTCAACATCTTGTGCGGATAGGTCTGATGGGAAACATCAAATACCATTTTGTCCTTTGGGGACTCAAAAACATAATGCAGTGCAATGATTGCCTCTACCATGCCAAAATTCGGGCCAAAATGCCCGCCGTGAATACTTGCCCTCTTTAATAATGCATGACGCATTTCTTCTGCGAGAGCTGTCATCTCTTCTATATTCAATTTCTTCACATCTTCCGGTCCGTTAATCTTTTCGATATACATATAATAAATTCTCCTTCCGATTTTATCTATCATAATATACCACTTAAAGTTAACTTTAAGTCAAGTATTTTTTATTTAATTTTCAACTTTTTGCTTCAAACCCTCAATTGCCTGAGCCACTATACCTGTGTTCTTAAAAAGATGTAAATATTGTAATGATAAAAGGGGCAAAAGGTATCATTTCCCACTGAAATGCAATTTTTATGTCATTCGCATTTCTTGCGATCCGCTTGTTGTTCCGATATAATTATGCTATGATTGTGCTTTGATTGGAGGAAACCATTTTGAGCGAATATTATAAGTTTTTTCAAAATAAAAAATGTGAATATTTTCCATGCCATAAAGGAATTCCGGAGGAGGACTTTAACTGCCTGTTTTGTTATTGTCCCCTCTATACACTCGGGAAATCCTGTGGTGGAAACTGTGAATATTTAAAAAATGGTATCAAATCCTGCATAAACTGTGGCTTTCCCCATCACCGAAAGAACTATGATAAGGTCACGGGCCGCTTTCAGGAAATTGCAGCCGTTATGGCTGCTTCCGATAAGGAGGATGCATCCCATGAAATGTAAACTTACTCCCGGATTATCCTCCGGTGACTGGAACGAATTTTGCAGCCGTTTCCATTTCCCTCCGGATGACCTGCCTCATATTCAGGCAATTTATACGGCACTTCTTCCCCTGGTTGAATCCTATGCGTATTACTCTCTGGCTCAGGATTTAGACGGGGTTTCCCTGCCTCACTATGCCTATGGGTTTGTGACGCTTGGAAACGGAGTGGATGAACTGTCGGAATTATATCTGAACCATGAACAGATCCAGGAGGCTTACATTGTGGACTGCATCAGCCTGATGCTTTTGTCAAAGGCTTATGAAGAGTTTGCACATGTGGTAGAACGTCAGAGCCGCCTGTATCTTGCAGAATTATCTTTTCTGGGAGATACCTATTCCCTTGACCTGCTCCCACAGATTTATGGGCGGCTTGCCCCGGATGGCATCCAGCTTACCGAGGGGCAGATGCTCCGGCCGCTTAAGACAGCAACGCTGATCCTGCATCTGGATACAACAACACACGCCAATCTCAAGCAATTGTGTAATACGTGCGCAACCTGCCGGAATTTTTCCTGCCCGTCGAGAAAGGTCACGGCTCCGCATTTGCCGCATACTTATGGGGCCATGCAGATATTCCATACAAAATAATTATTTTTCAATAGAATGATAAGGTTAAATTTGACATCCGGGGTCTCTTCCGGCTGTGTGGAAACCCAGTAAGGATGTTGGATATAATCGCATGATGCAGGTTGTTGCTGTATTTGTAGATTGTTTTCCCTTTATCCGTGGTTCCCATTTTGTCGATCCAGTATGGGTAGTAGTCCAGCTGGTCTTTGGTAGGGGCGGTTATTTTTTATGGTTAGAAAAGATCATTACGATCAGATTGATAATAGCAACAATCAAATTCACCGCCTCCGGTAAAAACAATTCCGGCTGATTTGGAAAATTCCGTAGTGCACATTCACTTTATTTCTTGTGTATTTTTGTGTATTTTAGTTGACTTTTGTGTAATATTGCGTATGATATAATTAAAGGAGGTACATAATGAATCCAAGGCAACAAACGATTAAACAACTCAGTGCTTCCGGTTATGAATTGAAACGCCACGGTGCTAATCACGACATTTACTACAATCCGCAGACACACAGCACCGTACCTGTCAAACGACACGATTTCAATGAAAACGACATGAAGTACATCTTCAAGGAAGCCAATATTAGCAGGATGCATTAAATATGTTTCCTGCTTCCAAAATAGGAGGGTTACTATGAAATATATTTATACAGCTTTGTTTACACCTATCGAGGACGGATCTGGATACTACGCAAAAGTCCCTGATCTTCCTGGATGCATCACTACTGGCAATAGTCTTTCTGATGCAATTGACCAAATTACCGATGCAATGAGCGCATGGCTTGTTGTTGCAGAGGATGAAGGCGAACCGATTGCTCCTCCATCACCACAGGAAAAATTAAGTGTTGATGCCGGCACAATCTGTTCCCTGATTTCCGCAGATACCATTGAATATCGTGCCCAGACAGATACTCGCGCCGTTCGAAAAAATGTTTCTCTTCCAAGTTGGATGGTCCGTCTTGCTGACAAGCGCGGAATCAACTGCTCACAAGTCCTTCAGGATGCCTTACGAACACTTCTTGATAACTCCACTATCGCACATACTCATTAACATTATCCCTTAAAAACCAGTTATCTATATGGGTAACTGGTTTTCTCATAAAACAAAAAATGCCTCTCCATCAACCATAACACGGTTATTTATTGTCTTGAAATCCGGAGCATCCCTGCCTATAACCATAAATATAAAAACGAGCAGCAAAACCGGATTTACACCAGTCTGCTACTCGTTTGATGATTATAATATTTTCTTGTGTCATTGCAACCAGTTATCAGACAAATGACAGGTGCGTATTAAAGCTTTTATTTCCAAATGCAAATGAAAGAGCTTTCCTCCATTTTCTCTACTTACTTTCGCCTACAACAATTTTGATTCTCTTTTGTGTTCCATTTCCTGTAACGACATATATGTAGCATTTTCCCTTTCCTCTGGTTGTAACAATTCCCTTGGAGTTCACTTTTGCAACTTTGGAATCCGTCGTATAATAACGAATCTTCTTAGCCTCTGAAGTAAGTGCTTTCGTTTTGTTCTTCTTAACAAGCGAAACTACAAGTTTCTTTTTTTCCCAATCGACAGACGATACGCTGTTTTTGAAATCTTAACAGATTTTACATCTGTATATTTTGTAGCATCCGCTGCATCGTAAATGCTATGTATGTAACCTCGATCAGACGATGCGAAGTAGAGTTAATATTTAAAATTCGAATTCCGATCCCAGTTCCTTCCTATACCACAGTCAAAAAGGAACTTAACGCTCGCATTATGTACAAAAAATAATACTTCTATACTTTATTTTCCAAACCGGCTGATTTCTTTCGCATATGATATTTCCGTTTTTCCTCATACATTTTCTCATCCATATGCATTAAAAAAGTTTCTGCATCATCTTCTGTCCCAAATTCCGTGTATCCCATGGAAACACTTAAATGAAACGGTTCTATCCCGGATTCATTAAACCGGGACAGATTACGGTTAATCTCCTCCATTGTCGCTAAGACACGCTCCGTATCAACACCTGACAGCAGCACAATAAACTCATCTCCCGCATACCGGATTGCCATACCATCATCCGGTATGGATCTGATGAGTATATTTCCCAACGTACAAATAGCCTTATCGCCCGTACTATGACCTAAATTGTCATTAATACACTTGAAATCGTTTACATCCATCATGATTCCATATAAGGATTTATGGCTTGCAATTTTCTTTTCCGCAAGCACCGCATTAAAATATCTCCGGTTGTATAATCCGGAAAGCTCATCCATATACAAACTCTCTGCGTATGACTGCATCTGCACAAATATCAATGCGACCGCAACCAGCACCCATGATGATGTAATTCCATAAAAAAGGAACTGGAGAACTACACCTGCAAAACAAGGACCAACGAAATAGATCACCGGGAAAAAATTCAGGTTAACCCCTTGTTTTTTGGAATGATACACCAGATAGATACTGTAAGCAAAATATATGACAAGCGAAATATATCCCACCAGCACACCGGCAGTTCTCTGGTATACATTCTCCCCGGATATTTTAAACATAATCCCTGTTCCAAACAGATTACATAAAACCATAATTACTTCTACCAGCCAGGGAAATATCTCCACTCCTGCTTTTTGAACCATTCTTTTATAATTTCGATAGATACGCAATTCCACGTACATACACCAAAGCATACCCATACTGACTGTCCCTATAAAGCATATGCTGTTAGAGATATAATTAATCTGCCGGCTGCCAGTAAACTGTTTTCCATCTACGAGAAAAGCAATGGTTTCAGACAATGCCCCCACTAAATTTACGATTGCTATTCCATCATATATTTTATCTCCCACATGAAGGCTCTCTCTGTTCTTTCGTCTGCAAAACAAAAGGAACCACATCATTAACACGGTCAAGCCGTTTGCCATTAATATTTCTTCTAAAACGATGATTGTTATCCCCTCCATCATTCACAGTATGAACTCATTTTTACTAAAATGAGCTCTATCATTATACCAAATGAAAACCGGTTTTTGTCTTTTTCGACATGAATTACAGTTTTTTTAACGTGAACGATGATTTTTTATGTTTCATCATTTTTCACAGCCTACTGCAACTGTGAAAAACCCACGGCTTACAAAGTTAACGGTCTTTGTATCGGAATCATAATAAGATCCCGGTATCTTAACTGCTGCACTGTATTTATCAATTTTATATGCAAAAATCTTTTTGTCTTTTTCCTTTTTCGAAGCATTATAGGAAACAGCGACCCTGATCCGTCCCTTTTTCAGGACAGACGACTGCTTTTTCTTTATTCCTGTGACGGAAAAATCATAAATTGGACGTTTTCCAATAATTTTCCCTGCCCTGGCAGAAAGATTTTTCTTGTCAGTCTGTTTCATTTTGATAACCACAGCTGTATTCATCTCTTTCTTTAATTCTTTTAATGCCTTCGAATCAAAGGTAAGATTTACATTGCCACCATTGACCTTCAATTCTTTTACATTCTTTTTGACAAGTAAATTTACCGCCTGCTTATCCATTTCAAGATGTAGATTCTTCCAGTTTTTAGCTTTTCCTGTATCAAAAGTTATTTCAACAGACAGGTCTTTTATCCTGCCACCCTGTTCTTTTTCTGCCTTTGTAATTTCTTTTTTCAAAACTGCTGCAATATTCTTCACTTTGACCGTATTATTTTTAACTGCAGTTTTTGCTTTGACATTAATATCCTTAACAGAAACGGACGTATCTGCTGCGGGTGGCGGTGTCACATTCCCCGGTTCTTCTTTTGCATGATCCGGTGCCGGTAATGTGCCGGAATCCGGTGAAACATTGCCAGATGATCCGTCCGTGCTTCCACCGGCATTTTCACCGGAACCTCCGCCGGAACTGCCTCCGGAACTTCCACCAGAACTTCCGCCAGAACCTCCACTTGAACCGCCTCCGGATATTCCGCCGGAACTTCCACCAGAACCGCCCCCGGTCTGGGAATGATCTGCCGTTACACGGACCTGACAATCTGCCTTACTTCCTGTATAGTTGCCATTCCCATTATAACATGCGGTGAACGTATATGTTTTCGTTTCATTCGGAAGCGTTGCCATCCAGTGATCCGTTCCCTTTTCTTCTAATGTGATCCCGGAAACATCACAGGTTACTTTTATCCCGGCATCTTCCGGAATCCCCTGTCTGCAAAGCTGTAATTCTACTGTCCCCGCACCTTTGACCGTATCGTTTTTTGCAGTCAGCTGCATGCTGGTGGAAGCCTTTTCGATTTCCAAAACAGCCTCCCCGTATGTTGGAATAAAAGATGCCTTTTCCGCTTTAAAATAAATCTTATACTGGCCTGCTTCTGTGTAAAATGGCATCTCCGTTTGTGTATACGATCCGTTTTCTGTCAAACTGTAACTGATTTGTACACCATCTTCCTGTTTGATATCAAATGTATGGGGTTTTCCATCATAAGTTACGCGGACAGGTACGGTTTGTATTTCCGGCATCTCACTGTTTTTCCGGTAATAATAAGTGATCTCCTGGCGATCCTCTGTGATGTTTATTTCTCCCTGATTTGCACTGTTTCCTACACATGTATATCCATATAAATCCGGACTTCTTAACGTATACGCAGAATTCTTTGGTACATATACTGTCGCGGGTGCCGTATCAGGCACTGTTGTTTCGGTCCCGTCTTCGTTTTGCAGCATATAACGAATGGTTACGGTACTCCACGCCTGTCCTGCCGTCTGATTGTCAGCCAGAATTTTCCCAGTATCCTCATCTATGATCTTTCCTTCCAGTCTGTCCCCGGAAACCAGACCCGTTACCGCAGGAAGTGTGACAGAAAGGGACTCTCTGGCAGCATCCGGATCATACCAGTTACTGTGTGGCGGAACGGTATATGTTTCTTCTGTTTCATATTTGACTGTATGGTCTGCTCCAATAATGCGGAAAGTAATTTTCAAATGCTGTTTGGCATCCACTATATTTTGTACGACTGTACGGAATTCCAGATCCTTTCCATTTGCTTTTGTGATATTTGTCTCATCGATCCGGTATTGGTCACTATCCCTGTCAAGTGTTCCTGTCCTGCTATGCGGAATTGTAATTTCAGGATCGCACACATAAACAGATGCCTGCCTGCTGACATAATCACGGTTATTTAATCTCCGCGCCAGTTCCATTTTACACACTTCACAGAAAGGATTCCCAAGATCCCGCATCATGCAGACGCGGCTCGGCGCAAATACCGTTTCTGTTCCTGCTGCCGTTATTCCGATTCCACGGAACCCAAGCATCTTATGCCATTTAATCTTATCCGGATCCGATGTGTCGGAAATATTTTCTCCCTGCATCTTTTTATCATATTCATCGCCTAATCTTCCGATGCTGTGGGAAATTTCATGGGTCATGACATCCCCCTGCTCATTCTCATCCGAATTTGCCGAAAAAGAAAAGAGTGCATTGGAAGAAGAACCAATATTCGCAGTCGTATTACAAATGATATGGATGGTTCCAACGGCTGCGCCGGTATCCAGATATCTGCTCTCCAGCTCTGCCCTCAGTGCCCTGGCTTTATCTTCCCCGTCCTTTGCAAAATAGCAGGATTTTCCGAATGCCTGCACATGAAAATATGTGTCCGGGTTCGACTCCCCATACATCACGCCCACACCAGTTTCATTGGACACCGTCTGTACTGCATAAATATTGATCCTGTCGGAATACTCTTTATAAGGGGACCACTTTAGCAGCCCCTGTGCTTTTGCCGTTGCATCCTTCAAAAATTGTTCCTGTTGTTCCTGGGTATAGCCCTCACCCATGATAACAATCACGAAATTATCCAATTGGTGAGATTCCGGCAAGTGAGTATTCAGATGAACTGTTAAAAAGTGCAGATGATACGGCTGCTGTTGTTGTAATTTCACGAGACAGTTCAGAAGCAGCTGATTATGAACCAAATATGGTAAATACAACATCTGGCGACAGTTTTGAACGGCCATTGGCGTTATCCGACTATGAGCGGCAGATGATCGCTCTTGCGAAGGAACACAGTACAAAAGTCATTGTGCTGATTAATTCAGATAACCCCATTGAAATTGAAGAGTTAAAGGAAGATGATGAGATTGATTCCATTCTTTGGACCGGTTTGCCTGGAATGTATGGATTTCTTGGCGTGGCAGATATACTTTGCGGAGATGCGAATCCCTCCGGACATATTTCCGATACATATGCAGTGAATTCTCTGTCCGCTCCATCCATGGTAAATTTTGGAATTTATACTTATTCAAACAGTTCTGTTTCCGGGGAAAAGGATGGACTTACCGAGACCGATAAAGCAGACTGGTTTGAAGTAGAGTCAGAAGGAATTTATAACGGATACAAATATTACGAAACACGTTATGAAGATTGTGTTCTCGGAAAGGGAAATGCAGATACCACAGAAGGTTCCTCCACAGGAGAGGCATGGAATTATGCAGATGAAGTAAGTTATCCGTTTGGCTATGGCCTTTCTTATACTACTTTTGAACAGAAACTGGAAAAAGTAGAAGTACAGACAGGAAGTGTGGGAAAAGCCACTGTAACCGTTACCAATACCGGGGATACTGCTGGAAAAGACGCAGTACAGCTTTATGTACAGGCTCCTTATACAGAAGGAGGAGTAGAAAAATCTGCAATTCAGCTGGCAGGAATTTCCAAAACACAGATTCTGGAACCAGGAGAGTCTGAAACTGTGGAAATTGAAATCAATCCTGCATATTTTGCGAGCTATGACGAAACCGCAGTGAAAGCAGATGG
>OLOX01001966.1_pt1 | contig 17880 bp, 14 predicted proteins | sample 1672091 | NCBI WGS metagenome assembly OLOX01 (sample SAMEA3136644, study PRJEB25190) | human gut metagenome | reverse complement strand
GAAGGAAGTCCGCTTCCCCTTCGGCTTCCATCAGCCTGTCCGGCTTCCATCAGCCTGTCCGGCTTCCGCGCCCGCCTGCGCTTCAACGACCGTGCCGCCTCCGAGCTCATCGACCAGGCTGTCGCCCTGATGGCTCAGGCCAAGAACTGCCATGATGAGCTGGAGACTTATTACCGGGCCGCCGTGGATTTTGACCAGGTGAATGCTGTTGCAGCAAATTGTCAAAAGATCCTGGGTCTCGGGTAGGCCCTGCTCTGTACAACCTGACTGAAGCGCAGAATTTCAAGAGAAAGGAAGTGAACTCCATGCCAACCATCCGTCTCTCTGTCCGGGAGCTGGTGGAGTTCCTGCTCCGCACCGGCAGTATCGACAGCCGCTTTACCGGCTTTGACCGGGCCAACGAGGGCGCACGCATCCACCGCAGGCTCCAGAAGGCGGCGGGTGAAGGCTACGCCGCTGAGGTGTTCCTCACGGCAGAGCGGACGATGGAGGGAATCGGGTTCACCATCGAGGGCCGTGCCGACGGCATTTTTACCGATGAGGACGGCACGGTGGTCATCGACGAGATCAAGACCACCGCCGCGCCCACCGATGCCATCACGGAGGACATGAACCCCTGCCACTGGGCGCAGGGCATGGTCTACGGGGCCATCTGCGCCGAGCAGCGGGAGCTGGAAACACTGGATGTCCGGCTGACCTATTACCAGATCGACACCGATGAGATCATCCGCTATACCCGGCACTTCTCCGCCGCTGAGCTGGATGCGTTTCTCAACGACCTGCTGCGGCAGTATCTTCCCTGGGCACGGCGGCAGCTGGACTGGGTGGAAGCCCGGAACCGGAGCCTTGGGGCCCTGCAATTTCCGTTTCCAGCTTACCGTCCCGGACAGCACGCCCTTGCCGGGGAGGTCTATCGCGCCTGTGCTGCGGGCAAGGCAGAGCAGAAGGGCGGTACCCGGCTGTTCTGCCAGGCACCCACCGGCATCGGCAAAACGATGAGTGCCCTCTTCCCTGCCCTGAAAGCCATGGGCAAGGGCAAGGGGGAAAAGATCTTCTACCTGACCGCCCGCAACACGACACAGGCCGCTGCTGAGGATGCACTGGCCCGTCTGCGGGCGGCAGACCCGGCGCTTTCCCTGCGCAGCGTGACCCTTTCGGCCAAGGAGAAGGCCTGCCTGTGCAAGGATGCTGAGGGCCGTCCCGCCTGCCTGCCGGAAGCCTGCCCCTACGCCAACGGCTACTACGAGCGGCTGAAGGATGCGCTGGCCGACCTGCTGGACAGCGCCGTCCCCTATGACCGGGCCGCCCTGACTGAGACTGCCCGGCGGCACAGGGTCTGCCCTTTTGAGCTGGGGCTGGACCTGAGCGAGTGGTGTGACGTGGTCATCGGAGACTACAATTATCTGTTCGACCCCACCGTGCACCTGCGGCGCTTTTTCGATGCGGCGGGCGACTACATTTTTCTCATCGACGAGGCCCACAACCTGCCGGACCGGGCCAGAGCCATGTACTCGGCGCGGTTCTGCAAGAGCTGCCTGACCGATGCCAGACGGGCCATCGGCAAAGGAAAAAGCGCACTGAAAACCGCGTTGACAAAGGCAGACAAAGGTTTTCTGGAAGCACGGCGGGCGGTAAGGAAGCTGGCCCCCCGCCGGGGTTCAGCGCCCACCGAATCGCCGGCAGAGGATCTCACCCAACAGACCAGCCTTCTGGACACCGAACCGGCAGAAGCCGTCTTCCCGCTGCCGGAGCCTTTGCTGGCGCAGGATGGCACGGTCTTTTTGCAAGAGCTGCCGAAGGAGCTGCTCCGACTGCTGTTCAGCCTGCAGGCCCCCCTGCAGGACTGGCTGGAGGCCAACCCGGAGGCCGATGCCCACGCCCAGCTGCTCGAGCTCTACTTTGCGTTGCAGGATATCACCCGGGCAGCCGAGCGGTACGACGCGCATTTTGTCACCCAGCTGACAGCCCGGGGCAGCGAGCTGGAATGGGAGCTGCTTTGCCTTGACCCTGCCCCCTTTGTGGATGCCAGCCTTGCCGCCGGGCGGGCTGCGGCACTGTTCAGCGCAACGCTCACCCCGCCGGGCTACTACCGCTCCGTGCTGGGCTGTCCCGATGCCCGGGCCGTGGCTCTGGAAAGCCCGTTTCCGCCCGAACATCTGGGGCTCTACTGCCTGCCCGGCATCTCCACCCGCTACCGGGACCGGGAGGCCAGTGTGCAGGCCGTCTCGGATGCACTGGCCGCACTGGCCCGGGCCAAGGTGGGCAACTATCTGGCCTTTTTTCCCAGCTACGCCTATCTGCGGCAGGTATATGAGGACTTCACCGCCCGTTACCCGGACATCGGGACGCTGGCTCAGGAGAGTGGTCTGGACGACGCGGCCCGGGCGGCCTTTCTGGAACAGTTCAGCCCAAGCCCCGCAAAAACGCTGCTGGGCTTCGGGGTCATGGGCGGCATCTTTGGCGAGGGCGTGGATCTGGTGGGCGACCGGCTCATCGGGTGTGCCATCGTGGGGGTAGGCCTGCCTCAGGTAAACCCCCGGCAGGAGATCCTGCGCCGCTACTATGACGAGGCGGGCGGTACCGGTTTCGACTACGCCTACCGCTTCCCAGGCATGAACAAGGTGCTGCAGGCGGCGGGCCGGGTCATCCGCACGCAGGAAGACAGAGGTGTAGTGCTTCTGCTGGATGACCGCTTTGCCCGCACCGAATACACCCGCCTGTTCCCCCGCCACTGGCACCAGCTCCAATACCTGCGCAGCACCACAGAGCTGGAGCAGCAGCTTGCCGCCTTCTGGGCGCTGAACCAATAGAAAAAAGCCTGTCAGCGCAAAAACCGACAGGCTTTTTCTCATGCTCCGGACATTTTCCGGCTCTTACTTCTTTCTGGGCAGGGATCTGCGCAGTTCATCCCAGGCAGTCATCTCCACCAATGTGGTGGCGCGCAGGGCGGCAAACGCTTCATCCAGATACTGCATCTCGCTCACCGCACGCATGGCGTGATCCGAAATGCACCACTTCCCAACGACCGTCTGCGCCATCCAGTAAACCATCCGCTCGGTCTTTTTCCGCTGTTTGGTGCCCTCGCGGTAGCGGTCGGTGTTCTCCGCATCGTTCACGGGTACACCTGCCGCTTTCAGCATCTCACAGCACTCCCAGGCGGCATCCACGATCATCCTGCGCTGTTCCACTGTGGTGCGGGAAAGTTCCCCATCCACCGCATAGCAGGCATAGGCGCAGGGCAGGATAAAAGCGATGTGACTCTTGAGCCACTCGTCCATATCTCTGTAATAGGTCAGCTTGTAATGAGTCCCCTCAAAGGCAGCCTGCAGCCGCAGGCGGAACGCGCCAGACAGGGGAGCGGTTGCTCCGCCGACGGTCATTCCCATCCCCATGTGCACACTGACCAGCCGGTCATGCTCCCGGCGGCCTGCATTGTTCTGGAAGCCAAAGGCGATCTTATCCACCGGGCGCTGCATGGCCTGCAGCATCTCCTGCGCATAGGGATCATTGCCCACAAAGATGAAGTACTGGCTCCGGTTTGCCTTGAGGATGGGCAGCACATCGGCCAGCTGCCCGGCCTGCACCGTGACAAACACAAGGTCATACACATCCTCGGGGGCCAGCACATCTGTCGTCTGCATCCGATCCACCGTTGTTTTCCGCTGGAGCATGTGGCGGATGGTCAGACCCTTCTGGTCGATGACCTCCTTCCACTCGCCCCGGGCCAGCAGGGTGACCACATTTTTCTTGTTCTGTGCCAGACTGTGGGCCAGCTGACAGCCCTGAACGCCTGCGCCGTACACCAAGATCCTCATAACGAGATACCTCCTGTTTTGCATGATCAGCCCGGCCAGAAACACCGGGCTGTTACTTTTTCAGGAACGAGAAGAAGCCCTTTTTCTCATAGGGCCTGGTCTGCACGCCGGTCACGGTGTAGCCCGTTTCGGCAATGGCAGCCTTCAGCGCCTCCACATCCACCGGCTGCTCCGAGATGATAACCGTCTCGCCCTTGGTGTGGGAAGAAGTCACCTTGTTCACTCGGGCGGTCTTGCGCACCACATCATTGATGTGGCTCTCGCACATACCGCACATCATACCATCGACCCTCAGGATCGTTTCTACCATTGTTGTCCCCTCCATACTGTATCTGCGGGCACCCCTGTCAAACTGCACAAGTCCAGCCTGCTGTTTTCGTCATTTTGTTAGTTTTAGCTAACTCATTGTAGAAACAAAAAGGCTCCTGCCCCGCACAGCACTGCTCTGCGGAACTTTGCCGATCTGTTTTCAGTTTTATCATACCATACCGGTGGGCAAATTTCAAGCTGCCCGCAAAACCGGCCGTGGGACTTTTCAAAGGGTCAGTTCATGGAAAACAGCGCTGCTTTCCAGCTCTTTCCATTGCATCGTGTTTTCTTCCAGGGTCATGTAGCTGTGGGGGCTGTCCTCCTTGGGGATGCTCACAGAACCCGGGTTCAGGTAAAGATTTCCCTGCCCGAACTCTGTCCAGGCCGGAACATGGGTGTGCCCATGCAGCAGCACATCTCCCGGGGCCAGCGGCGGCAGATTTTTTACATGATAGATATGCCCGTGGGTCGCATAAATGAGCCGCCGCTCCACCGGAAGCACCGCATAATCGGCCAGCACGGGGAATTCCAGCACCATCTGGTCCACCTCGGCATCACAGTTGCCCCGCACGCAGAGCAGCTTCTCCTTTTTCCCGTTCAGCAGGGGGATGACCTCCTTGGGGGCGTACTCTCGGGGCAGGTCGTTGCGGGGGCCGTGGTAGAGCAGGTCACCCAACAGGAACAGCCGGTCGGCTCCCTCCCGCTCAAAGGCCTCCAGCATTTTGCGGCAGTAGTAGGCCGACCCGTGCAGGTCTGACGCGATCATCCATTTCATGGCAGATCCTCCTTTTGTGCGTTCTGTTCTTATTTTACCGCCGCCGCGCCCCTTGTCAAGGGCAAGGGCCCACTGTAAAAAGTCATACTTTTATTTTAAAAAGTCCTTGACAAGTGGTCCTGTGATGTGGTATCTTTGAACCAATAAAATATCGTGTGGATTTTTACAGCATTCTGCAACTTTTCGCCACACAATGGTACAAAAGCCATTGTGTGGCTTTTGCTTTGCCTTCAAATCCAAATCTGACCCTCAGGAGCAATGAAAATGAACGATACTTTTATGAAAACCAGACCGGTGTTCCCGCTGCTGCTCTCCATGGCCCTGCCCAACGTCATCTCGATGCTGGTGAACAGCCTGTACAACATCGTGGACAGCCTCTTTGTGGCCCAGATCAGCGAGCAGGCCATGACGGCGCTTTCGCTGGTGTTTCCCATCCAGAACTTTGTCAATGCAGTGGCCATCGGCTTCGGCATCGGCATCAATGCCCAGATCGCGCTTTACCTCGGCGCAGGCGACCACGAGAACGCCAACCGGGCCGCCACCCATGGCATGATGTTTTCCCTGCTGCACGGCGTGCTGGGCATGGTCCTCTGCATTGCCATCATGCCCGGCTTCCTGCGCCGCTTCACTACCGATCCCACTTTGGTGGACATGGGCGTGACCTACTCCACCATCGTGTTCCTGTTCTCGCTGGTCAACATGGCAGACCTCGCCTTTGAGAAGATCTTCCAGTCCGTGGGCCGGATGAATGTTGCCATGGTGGCGCTGATCACCGGCTGTGTGACCAACATCGTCCTCGACCCCGTCCTCATCTTCGGCCTTGGGCCGGTGCCCGCCCTGGGCATTGCCGGTGCAGCCCTTGCCACCGGCATCGGGCAGGCCGTTTCCCTTGTGGTCTACCTCTATGTCTACTGCACCACCGAAGTCGCCATCCGCTTCTCCCGCCGCTGCCTGCGGTTCGATGCCGCCCTTGACGGCAAGCTCTATGCCATCGGCGTACCGGCCATCCTGAATCTTGCCCTGCCCAGCCTGCTGGTCACCTTCCTGAACGGCCTGCTGGCGGTCTACTCCCAGAGCTATGTGACGGTGCTGGGCATCTACTACAAACTCCAGACCTTCCTTTACCTGCCGGCCAACGGCATCGTGCAGGGAATGCGCCCGCTGGTGGGCTACAACTACGGTGCCCGGGAGCATGGCCGTGTGTCCAGGCTCTACAACCTGACACTGGGCCTGAGCGCCGGGATCATGGCCATTGGCACCCTGCTCTGCCTGACCATTGCAGGCCCGCTGATGGGTCTGTTCACCTCTAACCCCGAGACCATCGCCATCGGCCAGACCGCCCTGCGGATCATCTGCCTGGGGTTCATCGTCTCGGCAGTGTCTACCACCTCCTCCGGCGCGCTGGAGGGTCTGGGCAAGGGCGTGCCCTCGCTGGTTATCTCCCTCTGCCGCTACATCATCTTCATCATGCCCATTGCGTGGGTGCTATGCGGCCGCATGGGCCCTACCGGTGTCTGGCACGCCTTCTGGATCACAGAGGCCCTCTCTGCCGTGATCGCCTACGCGGTATATCACAAGGCGGTCCATCAGAAATAACCCTCTCTAACAAAAATTCCCGCTCGATGGAGCGGGAATTTTTTGTTATCATCTCTTCTTTTGTGGAGGGCTGCTCTCAGATCAGGCCCAGAGTTTTGAGTTCCCTTGCCACGCCGTCCTCCGTCACAGCCGGGCAGATGCGGTCGCAGAGCTTTTTCAGGTTGTCAGAGCCATTGGCCATGCAGACGCTGATGCCTACCACATCGGTCATCTGCAGGTCATTGTCGCTGTCACCAAAGCCGATGGTATCGGCCAGCGAACACCCCAGCTCATCACAGATGGCCTTGATGCCGGTGCCCTTGTTGAACTTACGGTTGATGAGCTCCCCGTTGACGATGGCTGACGGGTTATCCCCCAGCAGGGACTCGCAGAAGATGAACTGATCCTCATACAACTGCTTTGCTTCAGCAAGGCAGGCCTCGTTGGGGGCGATGAACACCACCTTGTAAACCGGCTCTCCGTGGTATTCCTCAATGGGCCGGATGGTCATGCCATACTCCATCGTTTTGCGCCAGCGCTCAGCCTCGCTGTTCAGCTGCCCCGGCTTGCGGGGGAACAAATGGGCGAACCGCTCGATCATCCTGATGCCGCCGTAAGTATCATCCCGGGCTTCCAGTGTGCACTCGGCACCGGCACGCCCCAGCACCTCCCGCAGGCCCTCGACCTGCGCAGGCTCCATGGGAAGATCCACGAGAATTTTCCCATCACAGCCTACATAGCCGCCTGCAGAGCAGACAAAGCCATCGAAACCGTAGGCAAGCAGCGGTTTCGTCATGCGCAGGTTGCGGCCGGTGCACAGAAACACCTTGTGGCCGTTGGCCCGGGCCTGCCGGATGGCCTCCACGGCACTGGCCGGAACGGTCATTTCACCGGGCGGCAGCAAAGTACCGTCAATATCCAGAAAAATCAGTTTTTGCTTCATAGTTTCCTCACTCTTTCACTGCCAGTTCATGGTAAAGCCGCGGATCAGCAGACCCACGGCCAGGATCGCCAGCAGTACCAGCAGAACGGTGCGGTTGGCCTGTTTCTGCTTCTGTCTGGCCCGGGCACGGCTGTTCCGGCTGCCGCCCTGCTTCCGGTTCTGGGGTCTGCCGCCAGAGCTGCGGCCGCTCGTGTTCTGCTTTGTGCTGCTGCGGCGGGAAGCACTGCCGGAAGTCCCCTCTTTTTTCCTGCCCGCAGTGCTCTGGCCGGACTTTGCCGCGCGGAGTGCTTTCTCTTCCGGGGCCGCCGATGCAATGGGCTTTTTGGCCCCGCAGCGGCTCAGATAATCCTCAGCCAGCCGGTAATACTGGCCCAGCTCACTGGTGCGCAGGGGTGCGCCTGCATAACCTTCTTCCAGTGCTTCCACTGCCTCGTTGAAGAGGATCGCCGCCTGCGCAGCCGCCGTGCGGTCGGAGGCATGGGCCGCTTCATTGCGGGCGGTGCGCACCGCGTTGCAGGCCCGGCGGGCAGCAGCCGGGTGCTCCGTATTGCCCAGCAGATCCAGCTGGTGCGCAGCATCCTTTTCAGGGTCCAGCAGCACCCGCATACACAGGGTGGTATCCAGCTGCTGCCAGCTGTTTCGGCCCGCCAGATCGGGCAGACGGTCATAATATTCGGGGCTCTCCTGCTGGCGGGTGCGGATGTGATCCAGCAGGGCTCCCAGGCTGTGCTCCCCGGGCTTGTTCTCCCAGTGCCAGCGCAGCAGCTTGCGGCTGATCTCATCGCAGGTAGTTTTGATCTCAAAAGCGGTTTGCAGTGCTTCGTCGGGCATAACGTTTCTCCTTCGTACAACCAAAAAACGGAGGAAGCGCAGCCTCCTCCGTCATTCATTTACATCATAAACTGATAATAGACGAAGCCCCACAGCGCAATGCCTGCGCAGACGATGGCGGTGATGGGCGGGACCCAGCGGACGAGGGTCTCGGCAATGCCGTCACGGCTCTCTTCCGCATCGTCCTCCTCATCGTACTGCTCCACCTCGGGTTCCGGCTGGCGGGCCGGGGCGGCACGGCGGGCAGCAGCAGGCATCACACGGGTGCCCTCGTCATCCACAGCCGCTGCACCGCTGCCGGGGAACGCCGCGCGGGTGGCGGCATCCAGCACCCGGGTAGGCTCTGCTTCCGGAGCAGGGGTGTGTTCCACCGGCGGTGCAAAGCTGGTCGGAGCGCTGACAGGCTCTGCCGGGCGGGCCGTCGGGATGACCCGAGTGGGTTCTGCCTGCGCCGGCGCGCTGGCCACGATGCGGGTCGGCTCTTCCTGCGGAGCGGCGCTCACCACGCGAGTGGCCTCCGCCGCCGGGGCCTGCTCTGCAGGGGCGGCCTTCTGGCCGGGCTGCAGCAGGGTGTTCAGGGCGTTCTGCAGCAGGATGCGGTCACAGCCGCACTCGGTGCAGTAGACCGTGTCCTCTTCCTTCGGGTGGAAGGAACCGCAGGCACAGTACCAGCCGTTCTCGAACACCTGCGGCATATACTTGAGGCCGGTGCGGTTCATCCGGCTTTCCAGTGCCTTTTCCAGCTCCGGACTCAGGCGGCGCGGGGCCGGCAGGCGGACGCGCTTGATGGCATCCAGATGCACGACCTTTTTGCCGCTGTATACGTTCTTCAGGACCACATCCACGCTGGTGATGGCCTTCTGGGTCACGAACACGGCATCGTCCATGCCAAAGCTCTCACCGGGCTTGACCTCGATCTCACGGTATTCAAAGGCATCCTCACACAGGATGATGCCGTCCACGCCCTTGCACTTGAAGTGGATCTCCAGTGCAGTCAGGGTGACCTTGGAGATGTTCTTGAAGGTCAGGCAGACTGCGTTCTCTCCGCTGAGTTCGCCCTTGAGCAGTTCCACACAGACGAACTGCACCGGGCTGCCCGGGGTATAATAGTTGGCCCGGGTGCGTGCGACCGGGTTAAAATTTTCCTCCACGACACTCGCTCCCTTCGATCATTCGTTTTCCTGCGGGGCATCCTGCGCCGGGTCGGGCATTTCCTCGCCCAGCACGGCCTGCTCCGCCTGTTCAGCGGGCTCTGCGCTCTCGGCAGGCTCTGCGGTCTCCACAGGGGCCGCCGGTGCGGCGGGTTCCTGTGCAGGCTCGTCGCCGTCACGCGGGGGCAGCTTGCCGCCAGCCATCACGGTGTTGAACTCCTTCTCGTTGAGCTTTTCGCGTTCCATCAGAGCCTGTGCCAGCGCATGGAGCTGGTCGATGTGCTCCGTCAGGGTGCGGCGGCAGGTCTCGTAAGCCTCATCGATGATATCCCGCATCTCGCCGTCGATCTCGGCAGCGGTGCTCTCGCTGTAGCCCTTGCCCTGGGTGAAATCACGGCCCAGGAAGGTCTCCTCCTGCGAGGTGCCGTAGACCACAGGGCCCAGGCGCTCGGAGAAGCCGTACTTGGTGATCATCTGGCGGGCAATGTTGGTTGCCTGCTGCAGGTCGTTGGAGGCACCGGTGGAGATATCCTCCAGGATCAGCTGCTCGGCCACACGGCCGCCCAGGCTGGAAACGATATCCTCAAACATCTCACCCTTGGTCACATAGCTGCGATCCTTTTCAGGCAGATACATGGTGTAGCCGCCAGCCTGGCCGCGGGGAATGATGGTGATCTCATGCACACGGGGATGGTGCTTGCAATAGAAGCCTGCCACGGCGTGGCCCGCCTCATGGTAGGCGGTCAGCTTCTTTTCCTCGGCAGTCACAACGCGGCTCTTCTTCTCGGGGCCTGCCATGACCTTCATGGAAGCTTCCTCGATGTCCTCCATGGTGATGGCCTTGCGGCTGCGGCGGGCAGCCAGCAGAGCGGCCTCATTGACCAGGTTCTCCAGGTCAGCACCCGCAAAACCTGCGGTGCGCTGTGCGATGACCCTGAGGGAGACATCGGGAGCCAGAGGCTTATTCTTGGTGTGGACCTTGAGGATCTCCTCGCGGCCCTTGACATCGGGCAGGCCCACATAGACCTGACGGTCAAAGCGACCCGGACGGAGCAGTGCCTTATCCAGAATGTCGGCACGGTTGGTGGCTGCCATCACGATGACACCATCGTTGGCCTCAAAGCCGTCCATCTCGACCAGCAGCTGGTTCAGGGTCTGCTCCCGCTCGTCGTGGCCGCCGCCCAGACCTGCGCCGCGCTGACGGCCCACGGCATCGATCTCATCGATGAAGATGATGCAGGGCATGGTCTTTTTGGCCTTATCAAACAGGTCACGCACACGGGACGCGCCGACACCGACATACATTTCCACGAAGTCGGAGCCGGAAATGGAGTAGAAGGGCACCCCCGCCTCACCGGCGCAGGCACGGGCCAGCAGGGTCTTACCGGTACCCGGAGGGCCCACCAGCAGAACGCCGTGGGGGATGCGGGCACCCAGCGTGTTGAACTTGTCGGGGCTCTTGAGGAACTCCACGACCTCCTTCAGCTCTTCCTTTTCCTCGTCCTCACCGGCAACGTCGGCAAAGGTCGCGGTCTTTTTGTTCTCATGCTCGTCCTTCACCTTGGCCTTGCCCACGTTCATAATACCGCCGCCGCCAGCGCCGCCGCGCATCATGGAGAAGAGCAGGAAGCCGGTGCAGCCCAGCATTCCCAGGTAGAACAGGATCTCCATCCAGGGGATGGACTCCTTCAGGGTGGTGTAATCGTACTCCATGGGCGCGGTCGGGTTGGCTGCGTCGTAGGAATCGATATACTGCTGGACATTCTCGATAAACACATAGGCGTAGGGCAGCTTGTAGCGCACCGTCACCGTGCCGTCATCGTTTCTGGTCGCCCCCACGGAAGAGGTGGAGGAGGAGAACAGATTGCTCAGCAGACCGCCGGAGGCCTGTGTGGCAGCGGTGGCACCTGTGGTTTCGGGCAGCTCCTGCTTGCCCTCCTTCAGCGTCAGGGTGATGATGCTGGTGTTGCGGTCCAGCGTAAAGGCTGTGACCTGATTGTTCTCAAAGTAGTGCACCACAGTCGAGTAGCTCATGGTGGAGCCGCCGGTACTGCTGTCGCTGGTGCCCAGCACCGACCAGATCATCAGGACACCAGCCAGTGCCAGCGCCAGGATCAGGGGATTAAAGCGAGGTCGTTTCGGTTGCAAAAGGGATCAACTCCAGTTCTAATTCGTTTTTGTTATGCGTAGATTTCCGGTTTCAGCACACCCACATAGGGCAGGTTGCGGTATTTCTCATCGTAGTCCAGACCATAGCCCACCACAAACTCGTCCGGCACCTGGAAACCCTCGTAATCGGGCTGGATGTCGGCCTTGCGGCGGCTGGGCTTGTCCAGAATGGTGCAGATCTTCACGGAATTCGGGTTGCGCATCTTGAGCATGGGCACCAGCTTGGAAAGGGTGACACCGGTATCCAGAATGTCCTCCACGATCAGCACGTCCTTGCCGGAAAGGTTGCCGTCCAGATCCTTGATGATCTTGACCAGACCGCTGGTGGTAGTATTGCTGCCGCCGTAGCTGGACACGACCATAAAATCAATGCTGCAGGGGATGGTCACAGCCCGCATCAGGTCGGCCATGAAAACCACCGAACCCTTGAGGATGGAGACGAGGACAAGGTTTCTGCCCTCGTAATCCCTGCTGATCTGTGCACCCAGTTCGGCAACCTTGGCTTTCAGTGCTTCCTCACTGACCAGGATGTTCTTGATATCGTCATTCATGCTCATGGGTTGTTCCTCCATTTTCCAATTCCAACTGCAAGATCTGTTCTGTCTCCTCGTCCGGGGCCAGCCCCTCGGCAAAGCCCTCCCCACAGACCCACAGGATCTCACTGCCCGCCGCCAGCAGCGGCAGGCCCTCTCGTATTCCGGCAGGAATGCCTGCCTCATTCATCCATTTGCGCAGGGGCTTGCTCAGCCCCCGCCCCGCAGGCCGGAACCGATCTCCCGGTTGACGGGTGCGCAGCGTAAGGGCAGAATATAACAAGGTTATTCTAGCATAATCCGCCCGATTTTTTAAGTCTTTTTTATGAACACCCTGTGTTTTTTCTCGAAAACCGCTTACAAAAAGCCGTGTTTTCAGGGTTTGGCCCCCAGGCAGAGCAAATTCCGCCCCATCGGCAGGGGCAAACGACAGCGAAAACGCAGGGACCGCAGCCGCTTCCGGCCGGCTCTTTTCCTGCCAGAGCATCCTGCTGCCTGCGCAGAAGCGGACCGTATCGGTCAATTGCACCGCCCCGCTCCCCTGCTCCACCAGCTCTGCCAGCAGGCGGATGTACTTTTCCTCGGCATCCCGCACCGGGGCAACAAGGCTGTGGAGCGCCGCTTCCAGAATGAGCGGATCAGCGCCCTGCAGCGGCTCCAGCCGCCATGCCGCCTTGGCTTTCGGGGCCTTACGGGCAGTCTGGGCTGCATCCAGACGCGCGATGGAAAGCAGCTGTTCTGCCTGCCTGGCAAAGTAGGCATCCGCGCGGGCCGCCTTTTCACAGAAGCGGGCCAGATTTTCCTCTGCCGCGGCGTTGACGCTGCGCAGGGCCGGAACGGCCCCATGGCGCAGGCGGTTGCGGGCGTAGGCATCGGACTCGTTCGTCTCGTCCGTCACCCAGCCCTGCCCGAAGGCGGCGCAGAGCGCTTCGGTCTCGGCCCGGGTCAGGCCCAACAGCGGGCGGCAGTAGCCGGGCCGCCTGGGCCGGATGCCCCCTGCCCCGTGCAGCCCGGTGCCCCGGGCCAGCCGGAACAGCAGGGTCTCGGCCTGGTCAGTAGCAGTATGGGCCGTTGCAATGCAGTCTATCCCGCCTGCCAGCAGTTGGGCGAAGCAGGCATAGCGGAGTCTGCGGGCCCAGTCCTCCCCGGCATGGGGCGGCACAGTCATTCCCACATCTGCCGGGCGGAAGACTGTCAGCGGCACCCCCAGCCGGGCACACTCGGCCCGGACAAAAGCTTCGTCCCGGTCTGCAGTCTCACCCCGCAGGCCGTGGTTGACGTGGCAGGCCGTAAGGGGATACCCAAAGGTTTCCCGCAGCTCCAGCAGCACCCGCAGCAGCGCCATGCTGTCGGCTCCGCCCGAAACGGCGGCGCACAGGTGCAGAGCCCGGCCCGGCTCCGCAGGCGCAAACAGCTGCTCCTGCCGGGCAAAGCGTTCTACTTTTGCGATCAATTTTGATATTTCGTCGTTCATCAGCGTTTGAAGTCCACATCCATAAAGCGGGTGTGTGCGCCATCCCAGCCCAGCGGCACCGTGCTGGTCTCGCCGTGGCGGTTCTTTGCCACGATGCACTCCGCAGTATCGGCATCCACCTCGGCACCATCGGGGTTCTGGCTGGCGTAGTAGGAATCACGGTAAAGGAAAAGGACGCAGTCGGCATCCTGCTCGATGGAGCCGGAGTCACGCAGGTCCGACAGCTGGGGCCGGTGAGAAGAGTTGTTGCCCTGCTTCTCCACCGCACGGGACAGCTGAGAAAGCGCGATGATGGGCACATTCATTTCCTTAGCCATGATCTTCAGGTTTCGGGTGATGGAGCTGATCTCCTGCACACGGTTCTCGCTGCGCTGGCCGGTGGTCATCAGCTGCAGGTAGTCGATAACGATTAGGCCCACATTGGGGCGGGTGGGGTCCTGATTGACCCGGCGGATCTTCGCCTTCATCTCGGTGATGGTGATGCCTGAGGTGTCGTCCATATAGATGGGGGCATCGTGGAGCTTTTCCGTTGCCAGTGCCAGATACTCCCAGTCCTCACTGCGGAGGGCACCGGTGCGGAAAGCCTGGCTGTCGATGCCAGCTTCCGCCGAAAGGATGCGGTTGGTCAGCTGCTCTTTGGTCATTTCCAGGCTGAAAATGGCCACCGGCACCTTTTGCTGCATGGCAACTCGGGTGGCAATGTTCAGCGCAAAGCTGGTCTTGCCCATACCGGGGCGGGCGGCCAGAATGATGAGGTCGCCGCGGCCCAGGCCGGTCAGAACAGTATCCAGCAGACGGAAGCCGGTGGGGATGCCCTTGTACTTGTCGGCATCCGGGCCGCTGATCTTCTGCAGGTTGGTCAACGTCTCCACCATGCTGGAGGAAAGCGGGGTCAACGCGCTGGAATCCCGCCCGGAGCGGATCTCGTAGATGCGCTGCTCGGCGTTTTCCAGCAGCAGGTCAGCGTCCGGCTCATCGCCCGCGTCCTGCAGAATGTCCTTGGCAACGCCCATCAGCTGGCGCACCAGATACTTTTCCTGCACAATCTGGGCGTAAGCCTTCACATTGGAGATGCTGGGCACTGTCTCAGCCAGACCGGTCAGGTAGACCTTTGCCTCGTCCGCACTGGGGAACACGCCATCGGAGATGACGGCATCCAGCAGGGTGACAAAGTCGATGGTCTGGTCTGCCGTAAACAGGCGCAGCATCTCAGAATAGATCTGGGCATTCTGCCGGGTGTAGAACATTTCCGGCCGGATGATCTCCACCAGATCGGTCAATGTCTCGGGCTTGAGCAGCACCGCGCCCAGTACGCTCTGCTCGGCCTGCATATTGTAGGGCAGATTGATGCCCACACTCTCCAGATTCAGTTCATTGGAATAATGTCGTTGTTCGTTGGGCATGATTCATCCCCCTCCATACTGGGCCAGCTTCCCAAAACGCCAAAAACGCCCCCTGAAGGCAGGGGGCGCAGATGGCATTTCAATCAGGCCTGTTCTACTTCCACCATGATCTTGAAGGAAGCCACGACACCGACATGCAGGCGCACCTTTGCGTTGAACACACCGGCATCCTTGATGTCCTTGGTCTCCAGCTCGATCTTCTTTTTATCAATGGGAGAACCGGCCAGCTGGGCCAGAGCCTCGGCAACTTCCTTGCCGGTGACCTTGCCGTGCAGGCGGCCGGATGCGCCGCCCTTGGCCTTGATGGTCACGGTCTTGCCCTCGATCTTTGCAGCCACAGCCTGTGCGGCGGCCACAGTTTCAGCCTCGTGGAAATCCGCAGCGGCCTCCTTGCCGCGTGCGATATTCACCGCAGAAGCATCGGCCACAGCGGCCAGCTTGCGCGGGAACAGAAAGTTGCGGGCGTAGCCGTCGGAGACCTCATGGATCTCATCCTTCTTGCCAATGCCCTTTACGTCCTGCTTCAGAATCACTTTCATGGTGTTATCCCTCACTTCTCACCGGGAAACCGGTGGATTTCTATGGTTAGTATACAGCATTCAGACCGTTGCGTCAACGCCTTCGATGACAGTGGGGTTACCCCAGCTCCCGTGCTGCCGCATCCAATGCTGCTTCGATCACCTTATCCATATCATAATACTTGTACTCGCCCAACCGGCCGCCAAAAATGACCTTTGTCTCGGCATCGGCCAGCGCTTTGTATTTTGCGTAAAGCGCGCCATTCTTTTCATCGTTGACGGGGTAATAGGGCTCGTCACCCTGATGCCACTCGGTGCTGTACTCCCGGCTGATCACCGTTTTGGGCTGGGTGCCGAACGCAAAATGCTTGTGCTCAATGATCCGGGTATAGGGCGTTTCCGCATCGGTATAGTTCACCACCGCGTTGCCCTGATAGTTGTCGGTATCCAGCACCTCAGTCTCAAAGCGGACGCTGCGGTACTGCAGCGCGCCCAAACGGTAGCCGAAGTAGGCGTCCACCGGGCCGGTATAAACGACCTTGTCGGCCAGTGCGTTCAGGTTCTCCCGGTCGGCCAGATAATCCACATTCAGCCGCACCTCGATGCCCTCCAGCATCTTTTCCACCATGGCGGTATAGCCGCCATCGGGGATGCCCTGATACAGCGCGTTGAAATAGTTGTTATCGTAGGTAAAGCGGACCGGCAGGCGTTTGATGATGAAAGCCGGCAGTTCGGTGCAGGGGCGGCCCCACTGCTTGCCGGTGTAGCCTTTGATGAGCTTTTCGTAAATGTCCGTGCCCACCAGACTGATGGCCTGCTCCTCAAGATTTTTCGGGTCGGTGATGCCCGCTTCCCGCTTCTGCTCCTCGATCTTTGCCTTGGCCTCGGCGGGGGTCACCACACCCCACATCTTATTGAAGGTGTTCATATTGAAGGGCAGATTGTAGATCTCGCCGTGATAATTGGCAACGGGGCTGTTGGTGTAGCGGTTGAACTCCGCGAACTGGTTCACATACTGCCACACTGCCTTGCTGCTGGTGTGGAAGATGTGGGCCCCATAGCGGTGGACCTGTATGCCCTCCACTTCCTCGGTGTAGATATTTCCGGCAATGTGGCCGCGCTTATCAATCACAAGGCATGTTTTGCCCGCCTTTTTTGCTTGCTGGGCAAACACCGCACCGTAAAGGCCTGCGCCTACGATGAGATAATCGTAATGGTTCATCCCTGCTTCTCCTTTTTTCTGGATTCAGGTTCATTTTTGGAGAGCGGCTTCTTCTGGCTCTCACGGTACTGGTCAATGGCGGTCTGGATGCGTGCCCGGGCTGCCTCGGGGGTGATATGCTTGAGCTGGGCCGCCGCCATGGTCTGGTGGCCGCCGCCGCCCAGACTTTCCATGATGACCTGAACATTGACCGCTCCCAGACTGCGGGCGGAAATATTCACGCCGCTCCCCACCTGCACGGCCACAAAGCTGGCCTCCACATTCTGGATGGTCAGCAGGTCGTTGGCAGCCTGCGCAATGGCAACACGGGCCTCGGGGGGCACCTCGCCGCTCACCGAGATGGCGCAGCTGCGGTACATCTGGGCAGCCTCCACAAGGTCTGCCTTGGCGTTGTACTCCACCATGGTCACATCAAAGAGCTGGCGCACCCGCTCCGTCTCCGCACCGTAACGGCGCAGAGCGGCGGCAGCTTCAAACGTGCGCACACCGGTGTGCAGGGTGAAGTCCCGGGTATCCAGCATAATGCCCGAGAGCAGGCCCTCTGCCTCTACCCGGCTGGGCTTGTCGTCCCGGTCGCCCACATACTGCAAAAGCTCCGTGACCAGCTCACTGGCCGAGGAGGAGTAGGGCTCGTGGCAGACAAGGTCTGCATGCTCGATGAAGCCCACGCCCTTGCGGTGGTGGTCGATGACAGCCACCTTGCCGCACCTTTCCAGGATCTCCTTACTTTCCACAAGGCCCAGCTGGTATGTATCCACCACCACGCAGAGCGTTTTCTTGGAGATAATGGGCAAAGCCCCCTTGGGGTCGATAAAATCATCTGCCTGCCCGGCCCGGCACAGGGCATCGATCAGGCTGCCCGCCAGTGTGGCATCCCGTCTGACGGCGATCACCGCCGGGACATCGCAGATCTTGCAGATGCGCAGCACGCCCTCGGCAGCGCCGATGGCATCCAGATCGCTCATCCGGTGGCCCATGATGACCACATGGTCCGCCTCCTTGACGAGCCTGACCAGCTGGTCGGCCACGATGCGGCTGCGCACCTTGCTGCGCTTTTCTACGCCATGGCTCACGCCGCCGTAAAAGGTAAAGCCGTCCGGCGTCATCTCGGCGGCCTGATCACCGCCGCGCCCCTGCGCCATGTCCAGCGCCTGCACGGCCA
>OLOX01001958.1_pt1 | contig 17947 bp, 1 predicted proteins | sample 1672091 | NCBI WGS metagenome assembly OLOX01 (sample SAMEA3136644, study PRJEB25190) | human gut metagenome | reverse complement strand
GTAAGATTTTTTACTAAACCTCTTTTTATTTCTCTTTGTATTGTTCTTACACTTTTATTTAATAATTTCGCAATTTCTGAACATGGCTTCTTTTCAATGTTATACCATCTTTCTATTTGTGTTTTTTCAACATAATTTAAATGTTTATATTTCTTTTCTTCTTTTTTTCTGTTATAATTATTTTGACACATAACTTACAAATCCTTTCAATGTTTTCTTGACAATCACATTGTATCATTTGTAATCTTATGTGTCTATTTTTATTTCAAAGTGCGTCACTTAATTTTACCATTTATAGTAAAAAAATGGCAAAATTTAAACAAAAAGTTACAGTTCACAGTCCTTAAAATTATTGTTTGTGTGGCACCCTCTTCCCCTTGGGTAATTATATATATTTGAGATTTCGTCCTGTTCATTGCGTTCAAAAAGAAAATCTAACATAAAAAACTGGAGCCTCTCTCACTCAGGCTAAAAATGTATATATGTATATGATTTTAAACATTTTCTCGGCTCAATACGCAACATAAAAATTTCTACAGAAATTTATCATACTATGATAAATTCCCTAGAATACAAAAAAAGGACCAAAGGTTTTATCCTTTAATCCTTATTTTTTAAAACTTGATATAGTTTGTAGGGTCTACATCATTTCCATATCCACTAGCATTCCTAATTTCAAAGTGTAAGTGATGCCCTGTTGAGTTACCTGGATTAGGGTCAGATTCCGGATCTCCTCCCTCTAGTCCAATTACTGTTCCTTGGCTTACTTTATCTCCGGCTTTAACATTTAGTTTTGATAAATGTGCGTAGAAACTATATATTGTTTCCCCATTTACAATATGTTTAATTTCTATGCAGTTACCAAATCCATTTTGCACTCCGGCAAATGTCACTTCTCCATCAGCGACTGCTAATATTTCTGTATGATGTGTTCCAGCAATGTCTATACCTGTATGTTTCTTTACTACACCTGTTGTTGGGTGTTTTCTTGTTCCATAACTTGATGTTATTGTGTATTTGCAATTTAATGGTAATATTAAATTATCTTGTTCAAGACTTGTTGCTACAATTTGTGATTCTGGATCAACCCATTCTATCTCGGTGTCTTTCTTGTTGTAGTTTGCTTTTAGAATGTTTCTATCTAGATTATTAACTATTCCGTCTTCGTTTAAGTCATATTTTGCTTTTTCGTCTTTGTTGTTATCATCTATTGAACCATAGTTTTCTTTTAAGGCTACTACGTCGTCTATTTCAATTTCTCCGTCTTTTACTATGTCACCTGCATATATTGAAATGTCGTCTAATACAATATCTCTACCCCTTGAGACTATTATATTTGTAACTTTATATTCTAAATATGATTCTTTTGTTACTACAAAATCGTATGTGTCTGGTTCTACTTCTATTGCAAATGTTCCGTCTGGTTCTATGTTTGTTTGTTTTACAATTTCTGTAGTTCCTGCTTTATATATTGTTATTGTTGCATTTTGTTTTGTTTGGTCTACTGCTTGTGTTATGACTTTTCCTGAAATTGATTCTTTTCCTTTTATAATCCACAATTCTTTTTCTACAGTGTCACCTGCTCCATTTTGTGCTAATATTTTTAATATTGTTGTTTTTCCGTCTAATGTAACAGTTTTTTCTGCTTTTAAAATTGTGTATTCATTATCACCAATTTTTACTTTTGTTGTTTTTGATGTTGATTCTGCTTTTACATTTGCTTGTTTATCGTCTTTATCAACATAAATTAAGTATAATCCGTCTTCTTGTGGTTCTACTTTTTTGTTGTTTACACTTATTGTAAGTTGCAAATCTGATAGTTCTTCTACTTTATCAACTGTTGTGATGTTTAGTGTATATACTTTTTCTTTGTAGTTTGCGTCTGTTTTGTCTGTTCCATTTGATGCAGTGATTTTTATTGTGTATCCATTTGCTATGCTGTATGCTTTGTATGTACTAATTCCAAGTTCTGGGTTGTTGTCGTAAATACTTGCATATTCTTCTGTTTGATTAAATAGTATTGCTTTTATGTCTATATTTGTTTTTGTTTTTACAATATCTATTGTGTATTCTGTGTCATTTACTTTTGTTGCAATTCTGTTGTCTACATAGATTTGTTTTAGTTCTAATGGGTCTGGCTCTCTAACTATGTTTACAACATATTGTTTGATTGTTCCAGATATTGATTTAACTTTTACAAATATAGTTTTTGTTTTTTCTGTTCCAATCTCTACTATGTCTGTGTTTGTTCCAACAGTCCAGTTGTTGTCATTAATACTTACTCTTGCGTATTTGTATTCTGGTACTGCCCTTAGATTTACACTTGTTGATGATTTTGGTACATAAACTGTGTATGTTCCGTCTTCTTCTTTTTCTATTTCTTTACTATCTGCAAAGATTTGTTTTAATCCTGCTTCTTCTAATGGTTCATTGTCTTTTATTAAGTATATAACATATTCTTTTTCTGTCTTTTCTCCGTTTTGTACTGTTACTGTTACTTCTTCTGTTGAGTTTTGTAGACTTATGTTTTTCTCTACTGTTGGGTTTTGGTATTCTGTTTCGCTGTTTGAGTCTTTTATTTTTACTTTTGATGTTTCTGAGTTTATTCCTGCCCATACAGTAACATTGTCAGTGTTACTTGGTAATACTTTTATGTAGTGTCCGTCTTCGTCTGGTGTTATTTCTTCGTTATCAATTTTTATTGTTGCTTTTAAGTCTTTTATTATGTCTGGTTCTTCTACTTCTTTGATTATTAATTTGTAGTCTTTTTCTTGGTCTAATTCTTGTTTTCCTGCTTCTCCAAACATTGCTGTAACTTTTAATTTAATTTCTTTACTGCTTATATTGCAATTATTGTATGTGTTTTCTGCTATTGTTTTTGAATTGTCTTGTATTGATACATATTCTGTCTTTTTGCTTGCAATTCCTTGTATTGTTGCAGTTGCTGTTCCTTTCATAACGTCTATTTCGAATGTTGTCTCGTCTATTTGTGTTGCTTTTCTGTTATTTAGGTATACTTCTTTTAATCCTAAGTCATTTATTTGTTTATGGATTATTAGTTTATGTGTTGTAACAGTTCCGTCTTGTGCAGTTACTGTTATTGTTTTTATTGTATCTCCTGTTTCTGGTAGTATTATTGTTTCTTCTAGTCCGCCTACTTCTTCACTACCTCCCATTGTGACTTTTGCTAAAACGTCTTCTGTTGCTATTTTTACTTTTGCTGTTTCTTCGCTTGCTTTTACTGTTGTTTCATAGTCTCCGTTTTCGTTTTCAATAATGTGTTTTCCATTTACTTCTAACCATTGTATTTTTGTGTTATCTGATAGTCTTACTAATATAATGTTATATGTTTTTGTTGTTGTTCCGTCTTGTGAAGTTATTAGTATTGGTACTGTTATTGATGAGTCACTTAGGCTTAGTTTGATATTTTTTGTTGCTGTTGCTGTTTCTATTTCTTCGTCTCCAATTTTTATTGTTGCATATTTATTTTCTGTTATTGCTTTTATTTGGACATTTGATTTTTCTTTTGAAATTGACATTATGTATGTTGGAATTTCTGTGTCTCCTATGAAGTTGTTTATTATGTCTTTTCCGTCTACATATATGTGCTCTGCATTTGCATTATCTGACATTTTGTATATTTTTACTGTGTATTCTTGTTCTCTTCCTGTTTCAGATATTGCTGTAAATGTAACTGTTACTTCGTCTTTATCCTTTGTATTTATGTTTCCTATTGATAATAGTCCTTTTCCTTCTGATTCTCCAGATTTTACTGTTGTGTATTTACTGTTTGACTCTATTGCAAGTGTTATATCTTCAACATCTTTCTTTATATATTCTGTATATGTATGTGTTTCCGCATCATATTCTGTTATTTGTTTTTCTCCGTTTTTTACGGATTTTATTGTGTTATCATTTGATACTAGTGTAATTTCTAATTCTTTTGTTTGTGTTTGTGTATCTGGGTCTTGTGGTTTTATATTTATGTTTAGTTTTATTACTCTTTTTCCATCTTTAAATGTTACTGTTGAGTTTGCTATGTTTTCAAACCATTCTGTTCCATCACCTATTTGTACTTTTGCTTTTTCATTATTAGAAATTACTTCTATTTCTGCTTCTTGTTCGTCATTGCCATTGTCTGATACTTGTACCGCATATTTTCCGTCTTGTTCTTTTACTACTTTTCCATTTACTTTAATAGATGCTATTGTGTTGTCTGTTGAGTATTTTATGATGTTTACATGGTATGTTGTGCTTTCTCCACTTTCAGCTTTTACAATAATGTCTACTGTTGTTTTTTCGTTTGCAGTTGATATTGTTTTTGATAATACTTGTGTTGCTGTTTCTCCTGCTATTTCTACTGTTGCACTGTCACTTGTTGTTACTACTTCTACTGATGATTCGTCTTTGTTTCTTTCTATATATTTTGTGTATGTGTTTGTGTTTGAATCATATTCGTCTGGTTTTGTGTTGTTTATTGTTATTTGGCATGTTGTATCAGTTGATTTTCTTTCTATTTCTAGTATATATGATTTACTTGTTTCTCCGTCTTGCGCTGTTATTGTTATTTTTAATTTTGTCTTTTTGTCTCCGCTTAATTGTATTTCTTTTCGTATGCTTCCTGTTTCTTCTCCTATTGTTTCTATTTTTACTTTTGCATGACTTTCTGTTGCTTTGATATATACATTTGCGTTTGTTGCTGTTGTTGTGGTTGTTGCGTAATATTCATTATTCATGTTTATTGCCTCTTTGTTGTCAACTTTTATTGTTTCTAAATCCGCTTCGTGTGATTTTTCTTTTATTATTACGCTATATGTTTTTGTTCTGTTTTCGTCTTTTGGGTCTTGAACTTTTATTAATATTGTTGTTTCTTCTTTTGTTATTGGAATATTTATAATGTGTGTATTATTTGCTTCTGCTTTACTGAAGTCGTCTGTTCCAATTTTTGTACTTACTAATGCTATTGGGTTATTTGGTACTATTGTTAGTCCAACTTCGGTTACGCCTTTGTCAATATATGTAATGTATGTTCCATTTTCTTTTTCACATTCAACATCATTTGCTTTTATACTTGTTATTCCTAAGTCTGTTACTTTGTTTATTGTTATTTCGTATGTGTTTTCTTCCCCATTTTCTGCTTTTACTGTAATGTTGAATTTTTGTGTGTCTGCTTGTGTTTCTATTGTTGCTTTTGCAGTGTTTGTTGTTGAGTATTCGTTTTGTCCAATTTTTACTGTTGCAAATTCATTTTGTGCTTTTGCTGTTATTTCTATGTTTTGCATTGTGTCTGGTAATTCTATTGTGTAACTGTTTTCTGCTGTTTTTAATATGTTTTCTGCTGTTAATCCTTTTGCACTTATTGATTCTAGAATATTATTTGATGAATTTCTTACAAGTGTAACTGTATAATTTTCTTGTGTTCCGTCTTGGGCTGTTACTTCTATTGTTGCTGATGTTTGTTCTTCTGTTGTTACTATTGTTTTTGTTGCTTTGCCTTGTTCTTTTAGGCTTCCGTTTATTGATATTGTTGCTAATGTATCTTTTAATATTCCTGTTAAATCAACACTTTCGTTGTTACCAATTTTTACTGTTGCTTTATTGTTTTCGTCAAATGTTATTTGTTTTGTTTCAGTTTGGTTGTTGTTTACCATTGTTATGTTTGCTTCTAATTTTGTGTTATTTGATAATTTATTTACAACAACTTCGTATTGTTTTGATGTTCCATCTTCTGCTGTAATTTTTACTACAATATAGTTTATATCATCTGGTGTTGTTACATTTGATTTTTGTTTTTCAAATTCTGCTACAGAATCGTTTATGCTTACTTTTGCTAATTTATTGTTTGCTATTGCTTCTACATCTACAGATTTTGTGGCATATTTTTTGTTTACATAGAATTTTCCGTCTTTTTTGTTTGCTTCGATTACTTCATTATCAACTTTTATCATTGCTAGTTTGCAGTCATCTGATTTGTTTCCTACTGAAAGTTCATAGTGTTCAACTGTTCCGTCTTGTGCAGTTACTTTTATTTGTACTTTTACTGTTTCTGCATTTTTCATGATTGTTGCACTTGATGTTCCTACTACTTCTGGACTTTCTTCTATTTGTACTTTTGCTTTTGGGTCTTCTGGTATTACATATACTTCAAAACTTGTTTCTTCTTTGTTTATTCTTGTTTCGTATTTGTTTGTTGGAACTGCTTCTGCTTCTTTTCCGTTTACTTTTACACTTGATAATTTGATATTATCTGGTAATGCGTAAACTATTAATTTGTATTCTTTTTGTGTTCCGTCTTCTGATTCTGCTGTGATGTATGTTACTATTGATTTTCCTTGCATTTCTACATCTCTATATGTTGCATTTTGTTCTTTTTCGTATGTGTTTATTCCAACTTTTGTTTTTTCTTCTTCTGTTATTGCTCCTATGTTTACTTTGTTTGTTAATTTATCTAGTGTGTATTCATATGTGTCTTTTTCTGTTTTACTTAGTGTTGCTTCTTTTCCGTCTACTGTTACTTTCTTTAGGTTTTTGTTTCCATTTTGACGGTTAATTTTTAGTGTGTATTCTTCTATGTCTCCATTTTGTGCTCTAACATTTATTTTTATTGTTGTTGGATTGTTGCTTACTGTTATTGTTCTTTGTGTTGTGTTTTGTTCATATTCTTCTTCATTGGCACTTATATATGCTAATTCGTAGTTGGTTACTCCTATTACTTCTATTTCTTGATATTCCTCTGGAATACTTACTTCGTAAATATTTGTTCCTTCTATTCTTTTTGCAATTTTTGAAAATTCTGAGTTTCCTACTGTTATTGATTTGATGCTTACATCAGCTGATGGTTTTTTGATGTTTAATGTATATTCTTTTTTGTTTTCTGCATTATTTGGGTCTGTTACTATTATTTTGTATGTTGTATCTCCATCTAATTCTACTTGTGCTGTTGTTGTATGAACTTCTGAGGTTTGTTCTCCAATGCTTACTAGGTCACCGTCGTTTATTGTTACTGCTGTTATTTCTGCTGTTTTTGCGTTTTGACCAATATATGCATTATATATGTTTCCTATTGGATTTATTGCAGTTCCATTTACTGTTACTGCGAGTAGTCCTAAGTTGTTTTCTGTTCCTTTTTTATCAATAATTAGTGTATATTCTCTTTCGTTTTCTTTTGCTGTAACATATATTTTTACTATTGTTTGTTCTTTTAGTGTTGATATTATTTTTGTTGTAACATTTGTTTCTATTCCTAAATTGTTTATTTGTACTTCTGCAGTTTTATATAAACTTGTTGCACATATTTCTGATGTTTCTTGGTCTGCTTCTATTATTGCTTTATATGTGTCTCTGCTTATTTTTGTTGCCTCTACTCCATCTACTTTTACATTGTCTAATTCTGTTAATGCATCTTCTTTGTATATTGTTAATGTGTATTCTACTATGTTTCCACTTTCTGCTGTTACTTCTATTGGTATTACCTTTTTATTTTTTGTTTGCATATCTACTGTTTTTGTTGTTTGTTTTATTTCTCTTGCTCCGTTGTCTATGCTTACTTTTGCATTTGAGTGTTGTGTTATTGCTGTTATTTCTGGTTTTACCGTTGAATTTGGTATTATTATTTCATATTCTTTTGCCCCTATTGATGTTGCTTCTACCCCATTTATTGTTAGATTTTTTAATCCAGCATTTTCTGAAACTACATCAATTGTTAGTATGAAATCTACTATTTTACCGTTTGATGCTTTTACTCTTATTTTTACAATTTTAGGATTTGTGTCTAGTTTTACGTCTTGCATTAATGTTCCTGTTACATATGTTGCTCCTTGGTCTATGCTTATGCTGTCTGTTGCGTCTTTTGTTGTTATTTTTATTGTTCCTGTTCCATCTCTGTTTGCTACAACTGATACTCCATATTTATTTTCGCCAACTAGGTTTGCTGTTTTGCCGTTTACGTATATTGTGTCTATTCTTTGTTCATCTAATGGTTGTACAACTCTTAAAGCGGTTGCTTTTGCTCCTGTTGTTTTGTCTGTTGCTGTAATTGTTGCTTCTCCCATGTCTTGAGCGGTTATTACTCCATTTTCTACTGTTGCTACATCTGTATTGCTTGATGACCATTCGTAGTCTGTTAGTTTTTTTGTTTCGTTGTTGAATACATTAAATATATTTGTTTGTAATGATACTTTTTCTTCTTCTGGTTGTTTCATTGTTCTTGCTTCAGGAATTATTTTGAAGTTTCTATCTCCTACTAATGTGAAGTTGAAACTATCGTCATATGTACTGTTTCCTAATTGTCCGTATTCATTGTTTCCAGCTGCATATACAAATCCTTGTGCATCAATTACATAATTATTTTTGTATCCCGCTCCTAAGCCTATGTATTGTTTTTCTGGTGTTGTTATTTTTTGTGTTTTTTCTGTACTTGTGTTAATTCCGATTCCGGCTTGTCCATTTTTGTTGTTTCCATATGTGTATGCATTTCCATCTTTGTCTAGTAACATTGTGCTTTCGTCTGTGCTATTTATGTCTACGATTCCTTCTGTTGCTATTTTTTCTTGTTGTTTTTCTTCTTCTTTTGCGTATTTGTATATTTTTTCTGTGCTTCCATCTGTTTTTAGTACTACTATTGCGTTTTTCATACATTCAACTTTTACTGTATTTTCTGTGTCATATACTACTTGTGGTTGTGTATAATATAGGTTTGTGGCAGGTTGTATTAATTGTCCATATTTGTCTTTGTTATATACATGTTTTGCTATTTGTTCTGATGTGTTGTCACCAAATACATATACTTTTCCGGTTGAGTCTACAATTGATGTCATATTTCCGGCTGCTGCTATTGAAATTATCTCATTTCCTACTCCATTTATTTTTTCTGGTACTGTTACTGTTTTTGTTTCCCCATTTCCTAATTGTCCTGAACTGTTTAGTCCCCATGTATATAGTTTTCCTTGGCTGTCTAGCGCAATTACATGATTTTCTCCTGCTGCAATGTCTACTATGTTTTCTAATGATTGTACTTGTATTGGTTTTTTGGCAGATGCTCTATTTCCTTGTCCTAATACACCATATGTGTTATCTCCCCAAGCCCATACTGTTCCGTCTTCTCTTATTGCTACTGTAAATCCTTTTCCTGTATCTATTTTTTTGTATGTTGATAGTATGTTTGTTTGACTTGGTATGTTTGTTGGTATTAATTTGTCGTTTCCTAATTGTCCGTCTGAGTTATATCCAAATCCCCATGCACTTCCATCTGATTTTAGTATTGTTGCATAATTATCTCCTCCTGATATTTCTGGAGCGACTTTTTGCCCTTCTTCTATAACTCTTACTATTATTACATTTTCTTTTCCTGTTTCTTTTTCTGTTGCTTTTACCCATGTTGTTCCAACTTTTTGTCCTGTAATTGTTCCTTTTGCGTTTACTTTGGCAATTTCTTCGTTTATAGTTTCATAGCTAAAGTCGTTATACATTTCGTCTTCTTTAAATACATTAAATGTGTATTTTGGTGTTATTTCTATTTGTTTACTTGAATTTACATTTAATGTTATTTCTTTTTCGTTTGCGTATGATGAGTCGTTTCCTATTTTTACTGGTATTCTACTGTTTGTTTTTGTTTTTATGTTTTGTATTCCATGATAATAGTCTCCCCATGCATATACTTCTCCATCATATCTTATTGCTACATTATATGTGTTTCCACTTGATATGCTCATCATATTGTCTATTGTTTTTATTTGTGTAAATAATACTTTGTTTTCGTCTGTTCCTATTCCTAGTTCTCCTTGTTCATTTGAACCTGTTGAATATAGTATTTTGTTTGAACTTAGTATTATTGTTTGATTTTTTCCAGCGGATATGTCCATAATGTCTCTTATTCCTGATACTTTTGTTGGTATATTTGTGTTTTTGTTGTTTCCGTTTCCTAATTGTCCTTTTACGTTATAACCAAATGTATATATTTCTCCTTTTGTTGTTAATAGAACACTATGATTGTCACCTGCTGATATTTTTCCTATTAGTTCATTTAGTTTTATTTCTTCAAATGTGTTTGTTTTTCCTTCTGCATTTGCTGTTTGTCCATATACGTTTAGTCCTGATGCCAATACTTTTCCACTTGTTGTTAACAATAGTGTATGATTTTTTCCCATTGAGATGTCTAATATATCACTTACGTATGGTAGCATTGTTGGTTCTTGTACGTTTTGGTATGTTCTTGTTCCTAATTCTCCATTTGCGTTTAATCCCCATACATATACATAACCATCTTTTGTTAATGCCATACTTTGATTATTGTTTGCTGCTATTTTTTTGATGTTTGTTATTCCTAATTTTACTGGTGTGCTTGATGTTGTTCCTAATGCATAGTTTGCATTTGCTCCCCATCCCCATACGTTTCCTTCTGTGTCTAGTGCTAGGTTATGTGTGTTTCCTATTGCTATTTGTTTTATTTTTGTGTTTTCTGGGAATGCTACTTGTACTGGTATGTCTGTAGATTTTGTTGTTCCATTTCCTAGTTCATAACTTGAGTTTAATCCATAACTCCATACTGTTCCATTTGCTTTTAATATTACTGTGTGTGAACCATTTGTTAGTGCCATTGGTTCTATTTCTACATTTTCTGGTAATACTGTTACTTGTGCTATGCTTGTGTAGTCTGTTCCTTCTTTGTTTACTTCTATTGTTGTTTTTCCTGTTTGTATTCCTGTTATTGTTCCATTTTGTGTGATGTTTGCTATGTTTGAATTTCCTGTTGTGTAATTCATTTGGCTATTGTCTACTACATCTTTTATTACATTAAATGTTTTGTTTGTTACAGTTAAATTATATTGTTCACCTGGATGTATTGTTATATTGTTTGAACTAAGTCCAACATCTTCTCTTCCTACCAATGTTAATTCATCTGTTGTGTTATATAGTTTATTTCCTAGTGCTCCGTATTTTCCAAGTCCCCATGTGTAAACGAATCCGTCTTTGTTTATCATTGCACCATTATTTTGACCTGCATCAACAGATATTGCTTTATTTATTCTGTCGTTTTTCTTTGGTAACATTTGATTTGTGTCTTGTGTAGTTGCTAATTTATAGTTTTCGTTTGCTCCCCATACATATGTTGTTCCGTCTTTCATTAATGCTATTGAAAATTGTTTTCCGGCTTTTAGTTCTTTTATATTTTTTATTGCGTCTGTTCCGTATTCGTTTTGTATGAATACTGGTTTTGATGTATTTTTTGAGTTTCCTTGTCCTAGTTGTCCTTTTTCGTTGTTTCCAATTGCATATCCTTTTCCATCATTTCTTAGGAATAGTGTGTGATTGTATCCTTGTGATATTCTTATTACTTTTTCTGCTTCTATTTGTGTATAATCACTTATTTTGTATACTTTTCCTGTTTGGTCTGCTGCATAGTCTGCTGATATGTCTATAATGTTTTCTAGTTTGCTTAGTTTTGTTGCTGTACTTTCATATCCATATCCCCATGCCCATACATTTCCTTCTGTGTCTAGTGCTATTGTTTTGTTGTTTCCACTTGTTATTTTTACTATTTTTGTTAGTGGTGTACCATTATTTTTTATTACTTGAACTGGTTTATTTCTGTTTGATCCTGTTCCATCTCCTAGTTGTCCATATCCATTGTATCCCCATGACCATACTGTTCCATCTGCTTTTACTGCCATAGTATTTTCGTTTCCTACTGTTATATCTATTACATTTTCTAATGCTGTTACTTTTACTGGAGTTGCTTTTGCGTTGTTATCTGCTGTTCCTAGTTGTCCATATGTATTGTTTCCCCATGTCCATACTGTTCCGTCTGCTTTTAATGCTACTGTGTGTGTTTTTCCTACTTCTACTTTTGGTACAGATTGTTTTCCTTCTGGTACTACGTTTACAAATATTGTTGCTGTTTTGTTTGTTATTTTGTGTGTTACAACAATTTCTGCTTTTCCTATTTCTTTTCCTGTTATTATTCCATCTTCATCAACTGTTGCTATGTCTGTATCTAATGATATAAATGTCATATTACCACTATCTACTTTGTCTGTTATTAAGTTGAATTTGTTGTCTAATGAAGCATTTACTTGTTTTGTTTCATTTTTTTCTACTGATATTACGTTAGAACCTACATTTACATATGTATCTCCTATTACTGTAAATACATTTCTTGTATTTGTTGTTCCGTCTCCTAATTCTCCATATCTATTGTATCCTGTTGTGTATACAAATCCTGATGTGTCTGATGCGATAGAGTGATATGTGTTTGTGTTTGCAAGTTTTATGTCTTTTGCATTTGTTGCTTTTCTTGCAACTGGTATAGTTGATGTATATTCTCCTGTTCCTAATTGTCCGTTTGCACTGTATCCACATGAGTATATTTCACCATATTTGCTTACCATCATTATGCTATTGTTTCCTGATGATATTTCTACAATATTTTCTATTGTTTTTTGTTCTTTTGTTTCGTTTCCTTCTGAGTCTAATGTTATTTCTTCTGCTTGTACTTTTACTGGTTGGCTTGAGTTTGTTGTGTTTCCTTGTCCTAATTGTCCATATCCATTATATCCCCATGCCCATACATTTCCTTTTGTGTCTAATGCATAATAACTATTATCTGATGAAGCGACTTCTACAATATTGTTTATTCCGGCTATTCTATTTGGGTTATTTGCAAGTGTCCATACTGTTCCGTCTTCTGCTAACATTATTTTTCCTGAAGCTGATACTATTTTGTTGTATGTTTTTATTTTTGTTGGTTCTTTTGAATATTCATATCCCCATACATATACTTCACCTTTGTTGTTTATTGCTATACTTGTGTTTCCACTTATATATACTTTTTTGATGTCTTTTAGTTTTTCTATTTTTGTTGGGATGTATTTGTTTTCTGTTGTTCCATTTCCTAGTTGTCCATATCCATTATATCCCCATGCCCATACATTTCCTTCGGCGTCTAGTGCTAAGTTGTAATAGTATCCTGCTGCTATGTCATTTATGTCGTCTAATGTTTTTTGTGCTTTTGTTGTTGTTGTAACTATTGAACCGTCTGGTGATGTGCTTTGTATTACTTCTGTGTATTCTCCTTTTTCTACTTGTGTTGGTTCTGTTATATATGCACTGTTTGCTACTCCATTTCCGATTTCTCCATTTGAGTTATCACCCCATGCCCAAATAGTTCCATCTTGTTTTAGTGCTAGTGAGTGTATATTTCCTACTACAACTTTTTCTGCGGTTTTTTTGTCTTCTCCTATTACATTTACTTTTACTACTGCTTCGTCTTCTCCACTAACTGATTTTAGTGTTATGTATGCTTTTCCTTCTTTTTTAGCAGTTACTTTTCCTGTGTATTTGTCTACTGTTGCTATGTCTGTATTTGAACTTACATATTTAAATCCGTTGTTTGTTGCTTCTTCATATAATAAGTTAAATCCATATATTGTTTTTGGTTGTATTTGATATGTTGGATTTGATAGTTTTAGTGTTACTTCTCTTTCTGCTAATTCTATATATTGTGTTGATATTGATTCTAAGTAGTTTATAGAGTTTGTTGAGCCATCACCTAATTCTCCATATCCATTGTATCCTATACTCCATACTGTTCCGTCATTTTTTGCAATTTCTGTATTGTATGTTCCTCCTGATACTATCATTACATCTGTAAAGTCTTGTCCTTCTTTGTCTTTCATATATGTTGCAAGTGTTTTTGTTGTTTTGTCTCCTGTTGCTAATTGTGCATAGTTGTTTAATCCCCAAGTTACTACTTTTTCTTCTGATGTTATTGCATATCCTGAATAGTATCCTTCGTTTATTGCAGTTATGTTTGATAGACTTCCTTCTTCTGATGTTAGTTGTTGTGGTACTGCTCCGCCTACATTTGTTAGTGCGTTGTATGTGTTGTTTCCAAATCCCCATACTGTTCCATCTAATAATAATGCAATTGTGCTATTTACTGGACTTGCTGATACGTCTGCTACTTCGTCCAATATTGGATTTTGTGTAAATGTTGCTCTATTTGATGTTGTTCCATCTCCTAGGTTTCCATATCCGTTGTATCCTGCTACCCATAGTTTGTTGTTACTGTCTATTGCAAAACTTGATACATTTGAGGCTTCTATTTTTGTTATTTTTTCTAGTGCTTGCACTTTTACAGGTAATGTTCTTGTGTTTGTGTCTCCTAGTCCTAAGTTTCCATATCCATTATATCCCCATGCATATACATTTCCGTCTTTGTCTAATGCTAGAGAGTAACTGTCTCCGGCCGCTACTGCTATGATGTTTTCTAATACACCTTCCCCATCTGGTGATTTTACTTGTACTTTTGTATATGATGATGTTGTTGTTCCATTTCCTAGTTGTCCATAATTGTTGTATCCCCATGTCCATACATGTCCATCTTTGTCGACTGCAACTGTATGTGCACTTCCAAGTGCAATTGATACTATATTATTTATTCCTGTGTATGTTGGTAGTATTTTGTTTGATGTGTCTCCTGTTCCTAGTTGTCCATATCCATTGTATCCATAACTCCATACTTCTCCGTTTGCTTTTAGTGTTACTGTTGAGTAGTTATAGTTTTCTATTTGTGGGAATGTTAGGTCTTCGTTTCCTAGTACATATACATCTACTGTTGATTTTTCTCCTGAGTAAACATCTGTTACTGTTGCTTGTGTTTTTCCTTTTTTAACTGATGTTACTTTTCCTGTGTTTTTACCTATTTGTGCTATGTTTGAATTTTTAATTGAAAATTCAAATTTTTGGTTATCTACAGAATTATATAATAGGTTAAATCCTGCTATCATTTTTGCTGATATGTCTTCTGTTTTTCCTATTCCTTTTATTCTTATTGGTGATTTATCAAAACTTATTCTTGACTTGCTTATACATGTGTATTCTGTTCTGTTTGTTATTGATCCATCTCCAACTTGTCCTAGGTTGTTTTTTCCTACTGTCCATACTTTTCCGTCTTTTCTTACTATTGTTGTTCCTTCATTGCTTACTGCTACATCTATTATTTCGTCTACTTTGTCTCCATCTTTATTGTATTTTAGTTCTGTTGCTAGTAATGCATTTGTCGTGTTTCCATTGCTTAGTTGTCCATATCCATTATATCCCCAAGCCACTGCAGTTCCGTCTTTTTTTATTGCTATTGTTGTTTCGTTTCCTGCTTCTATTTGTTTTACATTGCTTAGGTATGTTGGTTCTTTTGTTTCTTCTTCTATACTTTCAATTACTTTTCCGAATTTGTTTCTTCCATTTGTTGTGTTATTTCCTAAGTTTCCATATCCGTTGTATCCACTTGAGTATACTTGTCCTTTAGAGTCTAATGCTATTATTGTATTGTTTTCTACTGCTACATCTACTATGTTTTCTAATTCCATTACTTCTGTTGGTACATATAGGTTTGATGTATTTCCATTTCCTAATTGTCCATATCCATTGTATCCCCATGTGTATAATTTTCCGTCTGCAGTTACTGCAGTTGATGTTTGGTTTTTGCCTGCTATTTTTATTATTCCGTCTAATTTTATTTTTATTGGTGTTGCAGTTCCTGATGTAGTTCCATTTCCTAATTGTCCATTTCCGTTGTATCCCCATGTGTATAATTTTCCGTCTTTTGTTAGTGCCATAGAGTTGTATGTACTTGCTGCTATTTGTGATATGTTTTCTAGGCCTGGTACTTCCTCTGGTTTTGTTGTGTTTCCGCTTCTTCCTAATTGAGAGTATGAGTTTGTTCCACAAGAGTATACTTTTCCGTCTTTTGTTAGTAATAGTGTGTGACTATCTCCTGCTGCTATGTCTATTACGTTTTCTATGTCTATTTTTGTTGGTTTGTATCTGTTACTTGTGTCTCCTAGTCCTAGTTGTCCATTTGCATTATATCCCCATGCCCATACTGTTCCATCTGCTTTTAATGCTATTGTAAAGTTTTGTCCACTTACTACTTTTGGCATAGCTATGTCGTCTTTTCTTAATACTTCTACTGTAACTATTGCTTTGTTTGGTAATTTGTTTGTGCTTACTTCTATTTTTGTTGTTCCATAATTTTGTGCTGTTACCATTCCATTGTTATCTACTGTTGCAATGTTTGTATCTAAACTCTTATATTGTAGTTGTTCCCCTTCAACTTGGTAATATAATAAGTTAAATCCTAAATCTGTTGCAGCATTTATTTGTTTTTGATTGTTGTTACTGTTTAAGTTTAATATTATTCTTTGGTCATCTACTTCAAATTTTGCTTCTGAAATATTTGTTGGGTTTATTGTCGTGGTTGTAGAGTCATCTCCCATTTCTCCATTTCCATTGTATCCTACTGTGTATACTAATCCTAGGCTATCTGCTATTGCTGATGTTTGATATGATACATTTGTCGTGCTGGCTGTTGTTATTATGTTTTTGTCAGTTTGTGCTTTTTCTAGTTTTGTTCTTGTTGTTGTGTTTTTTGTGAATAATTGTCCATAGTTGTTGTATCCTGTAACATATATTCCTGCATCATCTGGTGTTTCGCTGTTTCTTGTTATTATACTTGAATATCCATTTGCTGATACATTTTCTACATCTGTTACTTTGTTGTTTTCTGTGTTTATCATTTGAACTGGTAAATATCTTGTATTTGTTGTTCCATCTCCTAATTGTCCATATCCATTGTATCCTACAGACATTGCTGTTCCATCTTCCATTGCTAATAATGTGTGTATTGTTCCGGCAGATACTTCTTTTACTCCATATAGTATTCCTGTGTTATTTGAGTTTTTCATTTGTTGTGCTACACCTGTTGAGCCTGTTGTTCCTGTTCCAAATTGTCCATATCCATTGTATCCTACAGACCATACACTTCCGTCTGCATCTAGCATTGCTAGGTAGTTTTCTCCTGATGATATTTGGATTATATTTGATACTTTTTGTACTTTTTGTGGTATTGTATGTGCACTATTATCTCCATATCCTTGTCCTAAATTTCCATAGTAGTTATATCCCCATGAATATACTGTTCCATCTGATTTTAATGCATATGTCATACAATTATTTGCTGCTATTTCTATTATGTCTGTTAAATATCCTTTTCCTGTTGAGTCTTTTACTTGTACAAATTCGTTTGAATTTGTTGTTGTTCCATTTCCTAATTGTCCATATCCATTATATCCTGATGCCCATACTGTTCCGTCTGATTTTAGTACTACTGTGTGATTATTTCCTGATGCTACATCTATTGCATATATTTTTTGTGTATTATCAGATGAGTCATAAATGTTTGTTTTTGTTGGTTTTAATTTTGATGTCTTGTCTGTTGTTCCTAATTGTCCATATCCATTGTAACCCCATGTCCATATTTCTCCATTTGCTTTTAGTGCTGCAAAGAAGTTTCCTCCTGCTGTTATTTTTGGATATACTTTTCCTTGTGTTCCATTTACATTTACTTTTACTGCTGCGTGTGCTCCTGTTCCTTGGTTGTATACTTTTATGTATGTTTTTCCTGTTCCTGTAGCAGTAACTATTCCATCTTCTGATACTGTTGCTACGTTTTTGTTACTTGAAGTAAATTTACAACTTGTTTGTTCTAATTTGTCATATAATAGGTTGAATCCTGCTGTAGTCTTGCATGTTATTTTGCTTCCTGTGTCTCCTGCTTTTTGATAGTTTATTACTGATGGTGTTGCTTGTAGTTTTACTTTGCTTATACATGTTGGTGTTGTTGTGTTTTGTTTTGTTCCGTCTCCTATTTCGCCTTCTGCATTATATCCAGCGGTATATACCATACCGTCTGCGTCTACAATTGCTCCTGTGTTGTATCCATCATAGTTTCTTGTTAGTGCCATTGTTAGTATGTCTTTGTCTGTTTCTACTGGTGTTGCATATTTTTTATATGATGTGTCTTTTGTGAATAATGCTCCATAGCTGTTCATTCCAGCTACATATAGTCCTTGGTTTTCTCCGTCTTCGTTTTTGTTTCTTGATACAAATG
>OLOX01001953.1_pt1 | contig 18003 bp, 15 predicted proteins | sample 1672091 | NCBI WGS metagenome assembly OLOX01 (sample SAMEA3136644, study PRJEB25190) | human gut metagenome | reverse complement strand
TATTAGTGAGAGGACACCACGCACAGAAAGGAGGTCAACCACCTATGAAACGATATAACATGCCCCACCGCAGCAGGGTAGTCAAGACCCGGCTGACCGATGAAGAATACGCCGACTTTACCGCCCGGCTTGCCCCTTATGGTATGAGCCAGTCCGAATTTATCCGGCAAGCCATTACACGGGCAACCATACGCCCCATTGTTACCGTTTCCCCGGTCAATGATGAATTGCTTGCCGCTGTCGGGAAGCTGACCGCCGAATACGGCAGGATCGGCGGCAACCTCAATCAGATTGCCCGGTATCTGAACGAATACGGTGTGCCGTACAACGCCCTGTCCGGCGAAGTCCGAGTCGCCATTTCCGACCTTGCAGCCTTGAAGTTTGAAGTCTTGCAGAAAGTAGGTGAAGCCGTTGGCAACATTCAAACATATCAGCTCTAAAAATGCCGACTACGGGGCAGCCGAGCAGTACCTTACCTTTGAGCATGACGAGTTTACCATGAAGCCTACCCTTGATGAAAACGGGCGGCTTGTCCCCCGTGAGGACTACCGCCTTGCCACGCTGAACTGCGGCGATGAAGATTTTGCCGTAGCCTGTATGCGCTCCAATCTCCGCTATGGCAAAAACCAAAAACGGGAAGATGTGAAGTCCCACCACTATATCATCAGCTTCGACCCACGGGACGGAACGGACAACGGCTTGACCGTTGATAAGGCACAATCGCTGGGCGAGGAATTTTGCAAAGAGCATTTCCCCGGACACCAAGCCATTGTCTGCACCCACCCGGACGGACACAATCACTCTGGCAACATTCATGTGCATATCGTCATAAACAGCTTGCGGATTGAAGCTGTCCCGCTTCTGCCCTACATGGACAGACCAGCGGACACGAAATGCGGCATGAAGCACCGCTGCACAGACGCAGCTATGGAATATTTCAAGTCCGAAGTCATGGAGATGTGCCACCGGGAAAATCTGTATCAGATTGACCTTTTGCATGGCAGCAAGAACCGAGTGACCGAGCGTGAATACTGGGCGCAGAAGAAAGGGCAGCTTGCCCTTGATAAAGCCAATGCCCCGATGATAGCGGACGGTATCACGCCCCGGCAAACCAAGTTTGAAACCGACAAGGCGAAGCTGCGGCAGACCATACGCAACACCCTTGACCGGGCAAGCACCTTTGACGAATTTTCAGCTTTGCTTTTGCAGTCGGGAATCTCCGTCAAGGAGAGCCGGGGGCGGCTGTCCTATCTCACGCCGGACAGAACCAAGCCCATTACCGCCCGGAAGCTGGGGGATGATTTTGACCGTACCGCCGTCCTTGCCCTTTTGGAGCAGAACGCCCACAGAGCCGCCGAACAGACCACACCCATACCCGAATACCCCGGTAGCATGACGGGGCATTTGCAGAGGGAAAAATCCGCCAAAATCGCCCCGAAACAGGACGGTTTACAGCGCATGGTTGACCGGGAAACGAAACGAGCCGAGGGCAAGGGCGTAGGCTATGACCGCTGGGCTTCCCTGCACAATCTCAAACAGATGGCGGCTACCCACAACTTTCTCATGGAGAACGGATTGCTTGACCTTGACAAGCTGGACGCAGCCGTGGAGAGCAGCCGGAAAGCCCTTTCCGAAGCAAGGGAAAGTCTGCGGGGCATTGAGCAGACCATAGCCGACAAGAAAAATCTGCGAAAGGTTGTCAGCGATTACCGCCGAACCCGCCCGACTATTGAGGAACACAAGAAGCTGAAAGGCAAAAAGACAGAAACCTACTACCGGGCAAATGAAGCAGATTTCATCATCTATGAAGCCACCCTGCGCCAGCTAAAGGTGCTTGCACCGGGAAAGAAGCTGCCTGCCATTTCCAAGCTGAATACGGAGATTGAAGCCCTCATTTCCGAGAAAAACGCAGCTTACAACACCTACCGCACCGCCAAAGCCGAGCATGAGCAGCTTGCCACCGCCAAGCGGAACACCGAGCAGATACTACACGGCACACCGAGCCGTCAGAAAAAGCACGAACAGGAGCGTTAAAAACCGCCCCGAAATGATACCGAAACCATACAAAAGGCTGGGGGTATAGCTTACCCTACCCGCAACACACCCACCCTTGCAAACGGGGCTTACAGGGCAGATTTTTCCCGAAAATGACACCGGGAACATACAGATTTTGCCCCTGTCCCCTCATACCCGACCAAACCGAAGAAAGGAGCGTTTTTTCATGCCGAGAATGAGCAAGAAGCGGCGGCTGGAATGGGCGTTCTTCCTCAATGAGCGAAACCGCATTACTTTCAATGCCCTTTGCCGGGGCTGTACCCATGACTGCAAGCAGAGTTTTAGGGCTATCGTGGTACTCTGCCCCCGGTATTACTCAAAGAGATGGAAAGCCCGCCCCGCAGATAAGGAGAACCAAGATTATGTCAGATAACCGCAAATATTATTACCTCAAACTGAAAGAAAGCTATTTTGACGATGACGCTATCGTGCTGCTGGAAAGTATGCAGGACGGTATGCTGTATTCCAATATCCTCTTGAAGCTGTACTTAAAATCGCTGAAATACGGCGGCACTTTGCAGCTTGACGAGAATATCCCCTACACCGCCCAAATGATAGCCACCATTACCCGCCAGCAGGTCGGCACAGTCGAAAGGGCTTTGCAAATCTTTATGAAGCTGGGGCTTGTCGAACCGCTGGACAACGGGGCTTTGTATATGAGCAATATCGAGCTTTTCATCGGTCAGTCCTCTACCGAGGGGGAGCGCAAGCGCAGGGCAAGAATGAAGATTTCAGAGCAAAAACGGCTTAGTGGACAAGTGTCCGAAGCAAAAGCGGACATTTGTCCACCAGAGATAGAGATAAAGAAAGAGATAGATATAGAGATAGAAAAAGAGAGAGAGTTAGAAACGGGACAAGCCCCCGCCCGCAGCTATGGCAGATACAACAATGTTTTTCTTTCCGATACGGAACTGGACGAGCTGAAAGCGGAACTGCCCGACAAATGGGAGTATTATATTGACCGCTTATCTACTCATATAGCGTCCAAAGGAACGAAATACCGCAGTCATGCAGCCACGATATACAAGTGGGCGCAGGAGGACGAAGCCAAGAAACCGCCGAAAAAAGGCATACCCGATTACACCTTTAAGGAGGGCGAGAGTTTATGACTGAACTTTTTACCGATACCGTTTTGAATATGATGACTACTACCGCAGAGCCGGAGGACTACACGGGCGAGGACGGTCTGCTTTACTGCGGCAAGTGCCGCACGGCGAAAGAAGCCTACTTTCCCAAAGAAACCGCCGCATGGTTGGGGCATGACAAGCACCCGACAGAATGTGACTGCCAACGGGAGAAGCGTTTGGAATGTGAATCCGCCGAGGAACGCAGACGACACCTTGACACCGTTATGGAACTGAAACGCCGGGGCTTTACCGACCTCACCATGCAGGAATGGACTTTTGCACATGACAACGGCAAATGCCCGCAGATGAGCAAGGCACATTTATATGTGGAGCATTGGGAGCAGATGAGAGAAAACAACTATGGTCTGCTCTTGTGGGGCAAGGTAGGCACAGGAAAAAGCTATTTTGCCGGGTGCATTGCCAATGCCCTTATGGAACAGGAAATCTCCGTCCGCATGACAAACTTTTCTGCGATACTGAATGATTTAACTGCCAGCTTTGAGGGGCGAAACGAATATATCGAGCGTCTTTGCCGTTTCCCTCTGCTGATACTTGATGATTTTGGTATGGAGCGTGGCACAGAGTACGGTTTGGAACAGGTCTACAATGTAATTGACAGCCGATACCGCAGCCGAAAGCCGCTGATTGTCACCACCAATCTAAGCCTTACGGAACTGCAAAATCCACAGGACACCGCCCACGCCCGTATCTATGACCGAGTGCTTGAAATGTGTCTGCCTATCCTCTTTACAGGCGAGAACTTCCGAAAGGAAACGGCACAAGCCAAGCTCAATGGACTAAAAGAACTGTTGAAGTGAAAGGAGTTGCCTATGACAGAAAACAAACAGAATAACAATGACCGCACCGACCGCCGCCCGGACTGCGTGACGGAGATCCGCATGGGTAACACCGTGCTTGTTGTGTCCGGCTTTTTCAAGAAAGATACCACAGCCACCGCAGCCGACAAGATGATGAAAGTGCTTGAAGCGGAAACCGCAGCTACACACAAGCCAAGTTATACTGCATGACAAGCCTAATTCCAAAAAATCGTCATAATGACGGGCGATAAAGAAGCAAAATTCACATTTACCAGCTATACAGACAGCCGCCCCGTGTGATATAATTTCCTTACGGAATAGCGGGGCTGGCTGTCGGAAATGGAGGAAACCATGATTAGACAGACAACCCAAAACCTCATTACTGCCCTTTATCCGAGATTATCCCATGAAGATGAATTGCAGGGCGAGAGTAATTCCATCTCCAACCAGAAGCGTATTTTGGAAAGCTATGCAAAACAGAACGGCTTTACCAATCTCCAATGGTACACGGACGATGGGTACTCCGGTGCGAACTTCCAAAGACCCGGTTTTCAAGCCATGCTTGCGGATATTGAAGCCGGGAAAGTCGGAACGGTCATTGTCAAGGATATGTCGAGATTAGGGCGAAACTATCTCCAAGTGGGAATGTATACGGACATGATTTTCCCACAAAGGGGCGTTCGCTTTATCGCTATCAACGATGGAGTGGACAGCGCACAGGGCGACAATGATTTTGCCCCTCTGCGTAATATCTTCAACGAATGGATGGTGAGAGATACGAGCAAGAAAATCAAGGCAGTTTTCCGCAGCAAAGGCATGAGTGGCAAGCCTATCACAAGTCAGCCGGTCTATGGCTATCTCAAAGGCGAGGACGGACGCTTTATCGTGGACGAAGAAGCTGCCCCGGTCGTCAAGCAGATTTTCAGCTTGTGCCTTGCCGGGAACGGTCCGACCAAAATCGCCCGTATATTGACCGAGCAGCAAATCCCAACACCGGGTACATTGGAATACCGCAGGACAGGCAGCACACGCCGTTACTACCCCGATTATCCCTACAAGTGGGCGACCAACACGATTGTCCATATCCTTGAACGCAAGGAATATCTGGGGCATACGGTAAACTTCAAGACCGAGAAAGTGTCCTACAAGGTCAAATCAAGCGTGGAAAATCCCGAAGAAAAACAGGTCATTTTCGAGAATACCCATGAGCCAATCATTGACCTTGCCACATGGGAGCGTGTGCAGGAATTACGCAAGCAGCGCAAGCGTCCAAACCGCTATGATGAAGTCGGTCTGTTCTCCGGCTTGCTGTTCTGCGCCGATTGTGGGAGCGTCCTCTATCAGCAGAGATACGAGAACAAAACCCGAAAACAGGATTGCTACATCTGCGGCAACTACAAGAAGCGTACCCACGATTGCACCGCACATTTTATCCGCACCGACCTTTTGACTGCGGGTGTGACCGCCAATCTGCGGAAAGTGACAAGCTATGCAGCCAAGCATGAAAAGCAGTTTATGAAGCTGCTGATCGAGCAGAACGAGGACGGCGGCAAACGCCGCAACGCTGCCAAGCGAAAGGAACTGGACGCAGCCGAAAAGCGGATTGCGGAGCTGTCCGCTATCTTCAAGCGGCTTTATGAGGACAGTGTGACCGGGCGTATTTCTGATGAACGCTTTGCGGAACTTTCCGCAGACTATGAAGCCGAACAGAAACAGGTCAAGAGCCGTGCCGCCGAACTGCAAGCGGAACTGGCAAAGGCACAGGAAGCCACGGTTAATGCGGAAAAGTTTATGAAAGTTGTCCGCAAGTACACCAGCTTTGAGGAATTGACCCATACCCTGCTGCGGGAGTTTATTGAAAAAATCGTTGTCCATGAGTGCAGCTATGACGAGAACGGCACACGCAGACAGGACATTGATATTTATTACAGCTTTGTCGGCAAGGTAGAACTTCCCGACGAATAATGCCCGACCTATCCGACACAGTAGCTAAGTGCCGGATAGGAACGGCAAAAAATTTTACACTTCTATTGCTTCTTTATCACACATCAGTAAAGTCGCAGGGCATGAAGCAGCTGATGTCCGGCGGCGGTGTCATCCTCATCGGCACCCAGCTGATTCCGCTGCTTTCTGGTCTGTTCGGCTAATCAACAAGCGATAGGAGGAAAACCCGCCATTGTTCGATAATATTTTCGCAGCAATCGAAAAATGGATGAGGGAACTTCTTTCCGGCATGGTGGAGTCCAACCTGAGTACGATGTTCACAGCAGTCAACCAACAGACCAGTGAAATCGCTGCTCAGGTCGGGCAGACACCGCAAGGGTGGAACAGCAGCATTTTCAGCATGATCCGTAACATTTCGGATTCGGTGGTGATCCCCATTGCGGGAATCATCATTACGCTGATCCTCTGCTATGAGCTGATCTCGATGCTGACAGAGCGGAACAATCTGCACGATGTAGATACTTGGATGTTCTTCAAGTATTTCGTGAAGATGTGGATTGCAGTCTATCTCGTCAGTCATACGTTCGATATTGCAATGGCGGTATTTGACATTGGGCAGTCGGTGGTAAATTCTTCCTCCGGCATTATCCGTGGCAATACCGCCATTGATATTAGTTCTCTTTCCATGCAGATGCAGGCGGCAATGGCAACAATGGCGATTGGCGAACTGGTGACGCTGGCATTGGAAACCCTTGTTGTAAGCTGGTGTCTGAAAATTCTGTCGGTGGTTATCACGGTAATTATGTACGGCAGAATGATAGAAATATACCTCTACACTTCGCTTGCTCCGATTCCGTTTGCAACCATGAGTAACCGTGAATGGGGCCATGTGGGTACAAACTACTTCCGAGGGCTGTTCGCGCTGGCATTCCAGGCGTTCCTGATGATGGTCTGCGTGGCAATCTATGCAGCCCTTATCGGCAGCATCCGGGTATCTTCGGATATTCACTCGGCGTTGTTCGGCACGATGGCCTACACGGTGATTCTTTGCTTCTCGCTGCTCAAAACGGGAAGTCTGTCCAAACAGATCTTCGGCAGTCACTAAATCCGGGAAAATCCAATGAAAGGAAAAGACAGCAGACAACGCCGTTTCCCGGCGGCGGTCTGGCTGTTCTGGTGATAAATGGCCTATGTAACGATTCCCAAAGACCTTTCCAAAGTGAAGAACAAGGTCTTTCTGAACCTGACGAAACGCCAGCTAGTGTGTATGGGGTTTGCAGCAGGCATTGGCGTTCCGTTCTATTTTCTTATGCGCGACACGCTGGGAACCAGCAATGCAGCGGCAGGCATGGTGCTCCTGATGCTGCCGGAATTTTTCTTTGCTCTGTACGAGAAAAACGGGATGCACCTTGAAACCATCCTGACGAATTTCATCAGCGTCCGATTCAAACGTCCTGCGGTACGCTGCTATGAGGTCGAAAACCTGTATGAGCGGGAACTGGAAACCGCAGCACCGATCCAGAAGAAAGGAGGCATCCTTGGTAAAAAGTGAACCGAAGAAGAAACCGCAGTCGGGCGGCTTCTTCCAGAGGTTCTTTCGGAAATCCGAAAAGAGCCAGAAGGAACAGCGGTTGACTGTGCAGCGTTCCATTCCATATCTGGAAATGGGGCGCGACGGTATCTGCCGGGTGGAGGAACATCTGTATTCCAAAACCGTCCGATTCTACGACATCAACTACCAGCTGGCACAGAACGAGGATAAGAACACCATCTTTGAAAGCTGGTGCGATTTCCTCAACTACTTCGATGCCAGTATCCGTTTTCAGCTTTCGTTCATCAACCACAAGAGCGATATGAGCGAGTACAACAAGGTAATTCAGATCGAACCGCAGCATGACCAGTTTGATGATGTGCGTATGGAATATGCGCAGATGCTGAAACAGCAGCTTGCCAAGGGCAACAACGGTCTGGTTCGGACGAAGTACATCACGTTCAGCATTGAAGCCAAAAGCGTGAAAGAAGCAAAGCCCCGGCTGGAGCGTATCGAAACCGATATTCTCAACAATTTCAAGGTGCTGGGCGTGAAAGCCTACCCGCTGAACGGCGTGGAACGGCTTCAGATCATGTACGAAACCTTTCATCAGGAGGAACAGCAGAAGTTCGATTTCAGCTATGACCGCATCCTGCAGAGCGGTATGACCACAAAGGACTTCATTGCCCCGACCAGTTTTCTGTTCAAGAGCGGAAAGGACTTTATGATGGGTGACACCTACGGTGCAGCATCCTACCTGAACATCCTTGCCCCGGAACTGACGGATAAGGTGCTGGCCGAGTTTCTGGATATGGACAAAAATCTGGTGGTCAGTATCCATGTGCAGTCGGTAGACCAGTTGAAAGCCATCAAACTGATCAAGGGCAAAATTACCGACCTGGATCGTATGAAAATCGAGGAACAGAAGAAAGCTGTGAGGTCTGGTTATGATATGGAAATTATTCCGAGCGACCTTGCAACTTATGGCGGCGAGGCCAAGAAGATTCTGGATGACCTGCAAAGCCGCAATGAGCGTATGTTCCTTGTTACGGTGCTATTCCTCAATACAGCCAAGACCAAGCAGGAGTTGGATAGTGCTGTGTTTCAGACTGCTGGCATCGCTCAGAAGTTCAACTGCACTCTGAACCGTCTGGATTATTTGCAGGAACAGGGCCTTATGAGCAGCCTGCCGCTGGCAAATAACCTCGTTCCCATCAAGCGCGCACTGACCACCACTTCTACTGCCATCTTCGTTCCCTTTACCACGCAGGAGCTTTTTATGGAGGGCGATTCTCTCTATTATGGTCTGAACGCAGTGTCCAACAACATGATTATGGCAGACCGGAAGCAGCTGAAAAACCCGAACGGTCTGATCCTCGGCACACCCGGCAGCGGTAAGTCGTTCAGTGCAAAGCGTGAGATCACCAACGTGTTTTTTACCACAACGGACGATATTATCGTGGCAGACCCGGAAGGCGAGTATTATCCGCTGGTGGAAGCGTTGGGCGGACAGGTCATTCATATCTCGTCCACCAGTAAGGACTACATCAACCCGATGGATATTAACCTCAATTACGCGGACGATGATAACCCGCTGGGCATGAAATCGGACTTTATTCTTTCTCTGTGCGAACTTATCATGGGCGCACGGGATGGCATGGAGCCGGAAGAAAAGTCGGTCATTGACCGCTGCTTGCCGCTGGTCTACCAGAAATATCTGAACGACCCGAAGCCAGAGAATATGCCAACGCTCGGTGATCTGTACGACTGCCTGCGGGAGCAGAAAGAGCGGCAGGCGCAGCGTATCGCCACGGCATTGGAAATCTACGTCAATGGTTCGCTGCGGGTGTTCAACCATCAGACCAATGTGGAACTGGATAACCGCATTATCTGTTTCGACATCAAAGAGTTGGGCAAACAGCTGAAAAAACTGGGTATGCTCATCGTGCAGGATCAGGTCTGGAACCGTGTCACCATCAACCGCAACAGCAAAAAGAACACCCGGTACTATATAGACGAGTTCCACCTCCTGCTGAAAGAGGAACAGACCGCAGCATACAGCGTGGAAATCTGGAAGCGATTCCGAAAATGGGGCGGTGTACCGACAGGAATTACGCAGAACATCAAGGATTTGTTGGCCAGCCGAGAAATCGAGAACATCTTCGAGAACAGTGATTTCATTTATATGCTGAACCAGGCATCCGGCGACCGACAAATCCTTGCGAAGCAGCTGAATATTTCGCCGTTCCAGCTGTCGTATGTGACGAACAGCAACGAGGGCGAAGGACTGCTGTTCTACGGCAATACGATTATCCCGTTCAAGGATAAGTTCGATACTTCGCTGAAACTTTATGGCCTTATGACCACGAAACCGAATGAAATTGCAAAATACAGGGAGAAGAAAGACGCATGATGAACGAGAAAAAACTGAGCCAGATGATCCTGAAGCTGCATGACCGTGCTGAGGCAGCAAAATACGATGGCGATTCCAGCCCGCCTTATCAGGAAGTGGAAATGCTGAATTTCCACGATGAGGAATCGGTGGTGCATACGGTGCTGGAGGACTTTTACGCAGTCGGCGCACTGGCAGATGAACTGACCCACGGATTCCACATGGAAGAACGGGGCTACATCGACCGCACAGAGGTCAATTCCCGGCTGATCGCTTTTGCCAGAGAGCTGGAGCGCATTCTCGATAAGTGGGAGACTCATGCAACTCTGATCGCGTGAGTTTCCTGCCGGATGGGAGGTGAATCCAATGGCAGACAAGCGATTCCGGGGCAGAGATAAAATCGTCCAGAAAATGACCAAAGACGGTCTGGTGGAAGAGAATCTCCGCACCGGGGAAACCAAGTCCGCAGTTGCAGAAGAACCGCCGAAGCAGGAAGATTCGGAAAAAGACGCTGTGGAAAGTGCAGAAGAAACCCCTGTTGTGGAAGAAGAGGTGTGTATGGATGCCGAGGAGGGAGAGGAGGAAAAGCCACGGCGCAGCACAGCCAAACAGAGTACAGAGTATTATAAAGCCCATCAGGAGGATGGCAAAGCGAAAGAAAAAGATGCTTCGCCAGTGGACGAAGATGCAGAGCCTGCGCTGAAGAAAAAGGGCCGCTTATCCTTTGATGATGAGCAGCAGGGCGGCATCGTCCGGGGCGCAGGGCTGGGCATTAAGAAAGTGGCGAAGAAAGGAGTGGATACTGCCACTGGTTTTGCCCATAACAAGGTGCATCAGGTCGAAAAGGAAAACTCCGGTGTGGAGTCGGCGCACAAGAGCGAAGAAACGCTGGAAGGATTGTACCGTTTCTTTAAAGGCAGGAAAAAGACCAGAGAAAAATCTGCCAGAGCTGAGAAGAAAGTCGAGGTTGAGAAAAAATCCAGCCGTCTGAAATTTTCGGAGAGTGAGGGCGGCATGGCCGAAGAAGTGGCAGAAACGTCACTGAAAAAGAAACCGCACTTGCCACCACCGACTGCCGCAGGAGGTGAAGCAACAAAGACAGTCGGTTCAAAATTCTATCAGAAAAAGCAGTATAAGGATGCCTATGCAGCAGCCAAGCGAGGTCGGAAAGCTGGAAACGCTGCCAGCAAGCAGGCGGCAACGGCGGCGAACACGCTTGCCGAAAAAGCAAAAGCGGCGGTGCAGGAAATCGTTGTGCAGAACAAGACCCTGTGGGCGGGACTTGGCATCGCAGCACTGATGCTCATGCTGATTATGGGCGCATTTTCAAGCTGTTCCGCAGCGATCCAGGGAACGGGTAGCACCTTTATCGGAACGACGTATCCTAGTAAGGATGCTGACATGAAAGGTGCAGAAGAAGATTATCTGGAACTGGAAAAGAAGCTGGATGAGCAGATACGGCAGATGGAGTCCACACATCCCGGCTATGACGAATACCGTTACCAGTTGGACGAAATTGGGCATGACCCGTATCAGCTGATCTCTCATCTGACTGCCGTATATGAGCAGTTCACCAGAGGACAGGTGAAAACCGTCATCAAGTCGCTGTTTGAGCAGCAGTATCTCCTGAAAGTCTGGGAAACGATAGAGATTCGCACACGCATGGAAACCAGAGTAGGGATTCGGCCAACGATTGACGCTTTTGGAAACGTCAGCATGGAAACCTATACCTATCAGGAAGAAGTGGAGTATGAGTACAAAATCCTCAACGTCCTACTGAAAAATAAGGGCTTTGACACCATTGCCAGAAAGAACATGGATCGGAAGCAGACTGGGCGGTATGATGCCTACAATCTGACTTATGGCAATCGCCCGGAACTGTTTGGCGCAGGCTCCCCTACATACAGTGGCGGCACAACAGGCAGCATTGGCTCTGGTGGTTCGGGTGGAACAGGCGGAAGCTCCGGCGGTGGTTTCCAATATGACATTCCAGAAGAAGCCCTGTCGGATGAAAAGTTTGCAAGGATAATCGCAGAAGCTGAAAAGTATCTGGGAATGCCGTATGTGTGGGGCGGCAGTTCCCCAAGCACCAGTTTTGACTGCTCCGGCTTTGTCTGCTGGGTCATCAATAACTGCGGCAATGGCTGGAACGTCGGACGCACGACAGCAAACGGACTGCGCGGCAAGTGTAGCTATGTTTCTCCTGCAAATGCACAGCCGGGTGACTTGATCTTCTTTGAAAAAACTTACAACACCGTTGGTGCGTCGCACGTTGGCATCTATGTTGGCAACGGCATGATGATTCACTGCGGCGACCCGATTTCTTATACCAGCATCAATTCGACCTACTGGCAGAACCACTTCCTTGGTTTTGGCAGAATCAAGTAGAGGAAAGGAGAGAAGCTAGATGAGCAAAAAGCTGAAGAAGTTTTTGAATGATGCAGAGAAAACCGAAAGCAAGATTGCGGAACTGGAAGAGTACCTGAGAAATGTCCGGGCTGCACAGAAAAAGGAAGAGGACAATGAGATCGTTCGGGCTATCCGCAGCACAAAGCTGGGCGGGCGTGACCTGTTGGCACTGCTGGAAAATATCCAGGCGGGGAATGTGACGTTCCAGACAACCGTGAATAACGAGAATAAGACTTCGGAAGAAGCAGAAATGGAGGATGTGATTGCGAAAGATGCTTAAAAAGCTGGGTATTGTGATTCCCAGTGCAGTGCTGACCCTGCTGATGGCGGTAGGCTTTTCCACTCCGGCATTTGCCTATGTGGAGTCGGAAGTCAAGGAAGAGCCTGCACAGGTCATTGAGGAAGAGGAACCCACCGAGGAAGAGAAGATTCCGTTCACCATTGCGGGCAATGGTGAGGTGGAGGATAACATTACGGACGATTCCAGTAAGGAGTTCTTCACGGTCAAGACCAAGGGCGGAAATACCTTTTTTCTAGTGATCGACCGGGCAAGGAACAGCGAGAATGTGTATATGCTCTCCATGATCGACGAATACGATTTGCAGGAGTTTCTAACCGATGAGGAACGCAACGGCAAGGAAGAAGAGAAGCCGGCAGTCGTGCTACCGGAAACCAAACCTGAGCCGGAACCGGATGTCGAGATCGAAGAGCCGGAACAGGACGATGGAAAGCTGACCAAGATTCTGGCAATCGTATTTGTTATGGGTGTAGGCGGTGCAGGCACATTCTTCTATTTCTACATTTATAAGCCGAAGCAGAGTGAGCCGGAAGTATCGAAAGAAAATCTGGAATATGAAGCTCTGCCGACAAAGAATGAGGATGAGGAAGCAGGGCAGGACGCAGAAACCGAAGAATAATAGAAAAACCGTATAATCTAGTGGTGCAGGGATGGTCTGATTCGGACTGTCCCTGCTTTTTTCAAACAAGCAGGAGGATACATGAAATATCTTGTGATAGCAGAAAAGCCGAGTGTGGCACGTTCCATCTCGAAAGTGATCGGTGCATACAAACATGAGGACGGGTATCTGGAGGGTGGGGATTGCGTGGTGAGCTGGTGTCTGGGGCATCTGGCAGAGTATGCAGCCCCGGAGTATTACGATGAACGCTATAAAAGCTGGCGGTTTGATGATCTTCCGATTCTCCCGGAAGAATGGAAATTGTTGGTTTCGGAAGATAAGAAAGCGCATTTCAATATCCTGCGAAAGCTCCTCCGAAGCAAAGATTTTGATTATGTGGTAAATGCCTGCGACGCAGGGCGTGAGGGCGAAGCAATCTTTCGCCGCGTGTACGGTCTGGCAGGCAGCAAACTCCCGGTCAAACGGCTGTGGATTAGCAGCATGGAAGATTCCGCTATCCAGCAGGGCTTTGATTCCTTAAAGGATGGCGCAGAGTATGACAACCTGTTTGCCGCTTCGGAGTGCAGGGCAAAGGCAGACTGGCTGATTGGTATGAATGGCACACGGGCTTTTACCAAGAAATACGGCAGGCGGCAGACCATTGGACGGGTGCAGACTCCGACACTGGCAATGCTGACGGAACGGCAGAACAAAATCCAGAACTTTGTGAAAGAGCCGTATTACAAAGTAGAAATCACAGGAAATGGCATCGTGGCAGAATCGGAACGGATGGCACAGGAGCAGGATGCGGATACCATGCAGGCAGCTTGTGATGGACAGTGTGCCGTAGTTGGCAGCATCGAGCGCAAACGGAAAGAACAGTCTGCGCCGAAGCTGTATGACTTAACGACCTTGCAGCGAGAAGCTAACCGCTATTATGGTTTTACCGCCAGTCAGACTTTGAAGATCGTACAGGAATTGTACGAAGAAAAGCTGGTGACATACCCGCGAACGGACAGCCAGTACATCACGGAAGATATGCAGCAGACCATGGCAGATTTGCTCAAACACTATGGCGGCGAAGCAGATGGAGTAAAGCAGGTGGTCAATAACAAAAAGGTCACTGACCACCATGCGATTCTGCCGACACTGGAAAGCTGCAAGCGTGGGTCAAACAGCCTGTCCGGGGATAAGGAAAAGGTCTTTGCTCTCATCGTCTGGAAGATGCAACAGGCAGTACAGCCGCCATACATCTATGAAGATGTTCTGGTAACAGTATGCTGTCAGGACAGGAAATTCACTGCAAAATACAAAAATGTCTTGCAGGCGGGACATACCGCAATGCCTGTTCCGTTTGCAGAACAGGAAAAAAGCAAGGATATGGCATTCCCCAAGAAACTGGAACAGGGCGAGGTGATTCCTGTGGTGAGCGCGGAGAAAAAGCAGGGCTTTACATCTCCGCCGAAAGCATTTACCGAAGACACCCTGCTTTCTGCAATGGAAAGCGCAGGCAACAAGGAGTTTGAAAAAGACACGGAAAAGAAAGGACTGGGAACACCTGCGACCCGTGCAGCGATTCTGGAAAAGCTGGTATCTTCCGGCTATGTGGAACGCAAAGGCAAGCAGATTCTTCCCAGTGCAGAGGGGGTTACGGCAATCGCAAATATCCCGGATTACCTGAAATCGGCAAGCATGACCGCTGAGTGGGAAAATGAACTGCTGCGGATGGAACGGGGCGAAACAAAGCCCGCCGACTTCATGCAGGGCATCGGTGGATTGCTGGAACGAATGCTGGCAGACCTCCGGCAAATTCCGACCGTACAGGAATCACCTATTTATAATAAGGTATCTATCGGGAACTGCCCGGTATGTGGAAAGCCCGTCTGTGAAGGCAAGCTGAATTTCTATTGCTCTGACCGGGACTGTAAATTTGCCCTCTGGAAAGAAAGTAAATACCTTTCCGGCATGAAAAAGACGCTCACAAAGAAGATGGCAACTGACCTTTTGAAGAAAGGACGTACCTATGCAAAAGACTTCTACTCTGCCAAAAAGGACAAGACCTTTGCCGCAGACCTTGTTATGGCAATAGAAAATGGCAGGACGCAGTACAGTCTTGAATTTCCGAAAACACCAGCTAAGAAGTAAGGAGGGAACGATTGGCGAAATTTAACGATATTCGGGAACTTGCCCAGCAGAACGCACGGTGGGTAAGCAATTCTCCGAAAGACTGGATGAACTATCTGGATGTGGCGGCACGGCTGTACCGCTATTCGTTCAAAGATACTCTGCTGATCCATGCTCAGCGTCCTGATGCGACCGCCTGTGCAGAGCTGGAAGTCTGGAACAAGAAAATGAACCGCTGGGTAAACCGTGGCGCAAAAGGCATTGCGCTTTTGGACGATGCCAGCCCACGGGCAAAGCTGCGCTATGTGTTCGACATTGCAGACACGCATCTGGTGCAGGGCGGCAGAACGCCGATCCTCTGGCGCATTGATGATTCGGAACACCAGCAGATGATCCTCGACCATCTGGCAGATACTTATGCTCTGACGCAGACGGACAGCATGAATGCTGCGCTGATGGAACTGGCACAGCAGTTGACCGCTGAAAATCTGGAAGAAGCGATGGATGGTCTGGAATATGAGGTGGCAGACACTTTTCTGGAAGGACTGGATGAAGATAACCTCCGTGTCCGTTTCCGGGAGTTAATGACCAACAGTATTTTCTATACCCTTTCCCGACGCTGCGAACAGGAACCGCTGGAAGTTTTGGAAGATGAGGATTTTATCCGTATTGTGGATTTCAACCAGCTTCCGGTTTTGACGTTCCTGGGCAATGCTGTTTCGGAACAATGTGAAGCGGTTCTTTTTGACATTGGCCGAGAGATGCGGAAAATTTACAAAAAAGAAATCACGCAGCAGCTTGAAAAATCCGTTGACAGCTTGTATAATACCAATACGGACTTTAACACATTAAAGCGCGAAACCAAAGAAAACACGACCAAAGGAGGACAAGAAAATGGAGTTGACGTATTACCGCAAGGGAGATTATCTGTTCCCGAATCTGGCCGTGAAGGACGAGCCGCAGACCATCGGGAAGTACGGGATGCTGCGCAGGACGTACCTGAAAGAGAACCGCAAGAACTGGTATCAGAGTATGCTGATGAGCGGCAGACTGAACCAGCATCTGGCGCAGATCGAGGAAGCAGCGGAGAACCGGATGGAAACCCTGCTGGACAGCCTGAACGAGAAGTTTCCGGCACCGAGCAAGGAGAAGGACCCGCTGGCATGGGCAGCACATCAGAACAGCCTGACGGCGATGGCAGAAGAGATCGTCTTGAAGGAATTGGTGTACAATTAACTGAAACAACAACGGAACAGGATTTGAGCGAAGCAGAGGAAGAAATTGCCTCTGCTTTTTCTTTTCCTGATTTGCCGACCGTGGAACAACAGATCCGTGCCATTGAAGAACCGATTCGGGCACGGTACGCAGAGAAGATTGCACTGGATTCCGAGGTAGTTGATGAAGTTCTGCGCACGGGCAGCAACCGCAGCAAGGGTCAGCTGCGCCTGATCTACAATTTTATGGTCGAAAAAACCCCGGAAGAATACACGGAGTTCGTGAAAAACGAATATGGTACGGGCGGCAAAGGCTTTGAAATTGGCGGTGCGAAGTATGCAGTCTGGTTCGATGATCTGGGGTTGCGCATTGCGGCAGGTGGCACGGCAAAGGGCGGTACGATTGCCAATGCGTCTTTATCCTGGGAGGATGTAAGTAATCGTATCCATGAACTGCTCCGGCAGGGCGAGTATGCGCCGCAGGCGGTTCTGGATGCTGCACGGCAGAATGCTTTGCAGGAACACGCGCAGACATTGGCTTATATGGAACGCGATTTGGCAGATGGCGTTGCCGAAGCAGTGTTTCAGGATACAGAAATCTTCAGGGGCGGTTTTCCGGAACTGACAGACAGGCTGGCAGGCTTGCTGGATGATACGGATTTTCTGACGGACCTGAATGATAGATTATCCGCGCTGGGGGAAGCCTATGCCGAAGATAAAGACCTGATGCGGATGCACTTTTATAAGCCGGATAAGGTCGCGGCTCTGTTCCAGCAGTTTGCAAAGCCTTATCAGAATTATGCAGCAAGAGAGGGCTTTCACTGGAACGAGTATAAGAAGTTCATCACGGAAGATGAAATCAATGCGTACTTCACACGGGGCAGCAATTATTCGGACAGTCGGCTGGCAATCTATTCGTTCTTCCTGAATCATGAGGACAAAAAAGAACGGGCTGACTTCCTGAAAGACCATTACGGGATCGGCGGCAGCAGCCATGCACTCTGTGGGGCAGATGATTCTCACGAAGATCACGATGGCAGGGGCATTGCTTTGGAGCGCGGCCCATACGGAAACCCGGATGCAAGCGTTCATCTGAACTGGAATCAGGCTGCAGGCCGAATTGACAAGCTTATCCGTGACAGTGAGTATTTGAAGCCGGCAGATTACTCTCGGATGCCTGTCTATGAACGGGAACAGATGGCAATGCGGGTGATGGGCTTCTATCACCATCTGCCGAACGAAGTGGAACGGCCTTACCCGCAAGACCTTTACAATGAAGAAGGCCGAAAGGCTCTTGTTGAAAAGCTGGCAGACACCGAACTTTCGGCAGAACTGTTGGAGCAGATGGACAATGCGCTTCTGTCTGTGCCGCTGGATTCCGAAGAATATGAGCGCAAGGCAGAATCTCTTTCTGTCCTGCACCAGTATGTTGAGGGAGCGTACACGATTTTCCCGGAAAAGAAGAGGGCTGTTGAGATTGCGGTTCCTGAACA
>OLOX01001945.1_pt1 | contig 18031 bp, 20 predicted proteins | sample 1672091 | NCBI WGS metagenome assembly OLOX01 (sample SAMEA3136644, study PRJEB25190) | human gut metagenome | reverse complement strand
ACAGCGCCAACCCGCAGCTCGTCGAGCTTTTCGTGCGCGAGGCGGGCAGAACGCCGAGCTACGGCGTGCTGGCCGAAGCGGACAGGGAGGCGTTTGAACAGGTGCTCGGTGAGCTTGGGCGGACGGGGCTGGAGGAACAGCTTCGGATTCTTTCTGAGGCGGACGGGCGCCTATATCAGCGGGAGGAGAGTCTGCGCCGGGACGCGGCCAGACGCGCGCAGATGATCCGAACATTGGGCGTGACGGGCGGCGCGGCGGCGTTTCTGATGCTGATCTAGGAGGGTGCGCCATGAACATTGATCTGCTGTTTCAAATCGCGGGCGTCGGGATCCTGATTTTTGCGGTGAATCAGGTGCTGCAAAAGGCGGGGCGGGAGGATATCGCCGTGCTGGCCTCCGTGGCGGGGCTGGTTGTGGTGATGTTTCTGGTCGTTGACTTGGTGGCGCAGCTCCTCAACAACGTCAAAAGCATTTTCGGCTTGTATTAAGGGAGGCGCTTTATGGTTCGGCTGATCGGTTTTTGCCTGCTTGCGGCGGTGATGACGATGCTCCTGCGGCAGATGAATCCGGGCATGGCGGCGCTGCTTTGCGTGGCGTTCGGCGCGATGACGCTGCTGATGCTGCTGCCCGCCGTGGGCGAATACGCGGCGCAGATTCGAGATTTTCTATCCGAACTGTCGCTGGAGGCGGTATACGGTCAGACCATGCTCAAGGCGATGGGCATCGTGCTGATGACGCAGTTCGCCGCGCAGGTCTGCCGGGACATGGACGCGCCGTCAATCGCCTGCCGCGCGGAACTTTGCGGGCGGCTGATGCTGCTCGGCGTGGCGCTCCCGATTTTTTTGAAGCTGACGCAGATGGCGGTCGGCGCGCTGCAATGAGACGGCTTGCGGCGCTTTTTCTGCTTGCGCTGCTGCTTCCGGCGGCTGCCGCGGCGGAGAAAACGGAGGAGCGGGTCGCGCAGGGGATTGAAAGCGTGATCGACGGTATGGATTTTGCGGCGGTCGAGGATGTGACGCTGGACGTGCCCGGCTGGCCGGAGCGCCGAACCCTTGAGCAGACGGTGCAAGCGCTCGCGGGCGGGGAAAGCTTTTCGGCGGACGATGTACTGACGGCGGCGCTCGGTATATTCATGCGGGAGGTCGGCGCGCTGATTCAGATGATGCTTTCCGTCATGCTGCCGGTGGTGCTGGCCAGTCTGCTGATGCATACGCTTTCGCCGCAGTCGGATTCGCTTTCGGCCATGAGCAGGAGCGCCTGCTTCGTGCTGGTGCTGACGCCGGTGATCGTGACGACGCTCGGCGAGCTTTCCCACACGCGGCAGACCATCGTGACCATGACGCGCCACATGGAACGGCTTCTGCCGATGCTGCTGACCCTGCTGACGGCGCTGGGCGGCAGCGCGTCCTCCGCGTTTCTGCATCCGATGGTTGCGGCGGCTTCGGGCAGCATGGTTTTTCTCGCGCGGGAGGTCATCCTGCGGCTGGTGATGTGCACCTGCGCGGTGACGGCGGTGAACCACCTGTCCGACCGGGCGCACCTGACCCGAATGGCGCAGCTCCTGCGCGGCGCGGTCTGCTGGCTGCTCGGGGTGAGCTTCACGGTGTTCCTCGGGGCGATGTCGCTTCAGGGGGTGACGAGCGCGAGCATCGACGGCGTGGCGATTCGCGCGGCCAAATACGCGGTGGATAACTTTGTGCCGGTCGTCGGCGGCATGTTTTCCGACACGATGGACACGCTGGTGGGCTGTACGCTGATCGTCAAAAACGCGCTGGGCGTGGCGGCGGTGCTCGTGCTGGTTGGCGCGCTGGTCGGCCCGCTTCTGCGCACGCTGGCGGTGGTTTTCATGCTGCGGCTGAGCGCGGCGCTGCTTGAACCGATTGCGGACGGCGATATTGTCTGCGCCATCGGGGATTTTTCAAGGACGGTCGTGCTGTTTTTCATCACCATGCTGTGCGTGGGAACGATGTATTTCCTGCTGATTGTGCAGGTGCTGCTGGTGGGCAACCTGACGGTGCTGCTGCGATGACGGGAGGCGGGGCGGATGATGACCCTGATGGCGCGGCTGTGTACGCTCTGCGCGCTGACAGCGATGATTCAAATGGCGCTGGGCGAAAACGACGCGAAAGGGAGCATGCGGATGATTGGCGGGCTGCTGATGCTGCACCTGACGCTGGACGGCGCGCGCGACCTATGGGAGGCGCTGTCGCAGGCGGCGAGCATGGAGGCCATTCTGGCGTGCATGATGAAATAGGCGAACGACAGAAAAAAACAAAGACAGGATGAAGATGGGGAAAATCAGTGAAATAGAAGGGAGGGCGCGGCGTGGCGGATTGGTTCAGGAGAATCAAGGCGGCGCTCACGCCGCAGGTGCTTCTGCTGCTGCTCCTTGCGTTTTCGATGATCGGCTACTGCGCCCTTCGGGAAGAAGCGGGCGGGGCGGACAGGCTTGAAAAACAGGCGTCGGCGGTTTTATCCCGCATGGAGGGAGCGGGGCGCGTGGAGGTGACGATTATGACCCGAAAAGCGCAGACGGGCGGGACGGGGCTGATGAAAGGCGAAACGGGCGGAGAAGTGCCGTGCGGCGCGATGGCCGTGGCGCAGGGCGCGGACGATCCGCTGGTGCGGATGCAGCTTGAACAGGCGCTTTGTGCGCTGCTGGGCTTGCCCAATTCGGCGGTGAGCGTCGTGACGGGAGGAAAATAAATGACGAAAAAAGCGGAAAAGAGCATCAGGAAGACGATCTATCGCCATCCGGTCGGCGCGCTCCGCGTGTTTTGCAGCGTGATGCTGCTGGCGCTGCTGGGCGTTTGCGGCTATGCGGGGTCGGCTCGGACGAAAAACGTGCCATCGGCCGTCAGTCTCCCCGTGATCCGGACGGAGTTGGAGGGCGACGCCGTCGGCGGCGGCTCGATTGCGGAGGTTCGGGCGCGGCTCAACCGGCAGCGGGAGGAGGAGCTGGCGCTGCTTGACGGGGTGATTGCCGATGCGGGAGGCGACTCGGCGGCGAAGGAAGCCGCGCTGGCGCAGAAGACGCAGATTGCGGAGCGGATGGAACGCGAGGCACAGATGACGGCCGTTCTTGAGGGGATGGGCGCGGAGGGCGCGCTGGCCGTTTGCGGCGCGCAGGGCGTGACGCTGCTGGTGCCGCAGACATTCGGCATGGACGAAAACGCCAGAAATCGGCTCTTAAACGCCGTCGGCGGGTCATCCGGGGCGGAAACGGCGCAACTAAAAATCATTCTGATCAAAAAATAAGCGAATTGGAATTGTGCACGGACGGAAAATCTGCTATACTAGTGAATATCCATAGGGAGGTGTTTTTGAAATGAACGAAAATCAGAACGTCGATATCGACCGCGAGCAGAACAACGGTCAGATCACATACGCCAATGAAGTCATTTCTACCATCGTGAGCGTGGCCACCACGGAAGTGGACGGCATCTCCGCCATTGCGGGCAACAGCGGCCTGCTGGGCAAGGGCAAGCTGCCGCGCGGCGTGCGCGTGGATATGAACGGCGAGGACGTCAGCGTTGACGTCAGCGTGACGGTAGACTATGGCATGCCCATCCAGAAGGTTGGCCGCAGCGCGCAGGAGAACGTGCGCAAGTCCATTGAATCCATGACGGGTCTGCACGTGGAAAAGGTGGATCTGCATGTGGTCGGCGTGAGCTTTGAAAAGGAAAACGAAGAGCTCCAGCAGAGCCAGAAGATCGCGCTGAGCCTCGAAGCGGAAGAAGAACAGCATGCGCTGGAAGAAGGCAAGGCGGCGCAGGAGACGCAGGCGCAGGAGCAGGAGCGCGCCGAGGACGAGCCGGCGGACGAACCGGAAGCCGAGGCGGCGGACGAGCCGACCGAGGAAGACGCCGGGCAGGAGGAAGAATCCTCCGAGCAGGCGTAAGGCGAGTGCGTTACGAGAGGCATAAAGGAGGAAACACAGTTTGAAACATCCTGTATGGGATCGGATTTTGATTCTGCTGTGCGCGCTGGTCGCGCTGGGCTGCGCCGCCGGTGTGGTCGCGCTGCTTGTCGGGAAAATCTCCTTTGATATGATCACGGGCTGGATCGCGGCCGTGGATATGAGCAAATTTGTCGTCAAGGCGGCGATGGTCGGCATTGCGGCGCTCTTCGTGCTGCTGTTCCTGCTGTTGTTCGCGATGATTCTGCCGTCCCGAAAGAAGCGCTCGAGCAACTATGCGATTCAGCGCAATGAAAACGGCATGGTTCGCATTTCGCTCAAGGCGCTGGAGACGCTGGTGAACAAGTGCCTCAACCAGCATGCGGAATTGAAGGTTGTCACGTCGTCGCTCTACAGCGACGAGGAGAGCATCCGCGTGGATGTGCACATTTCGCTGCAATCGGATATCAGCATGCCGCTGGCGATTTCCGCGCTGCAAAAGCAGATCAAGAAGTATTTGGAAGCCTGCTCCGGCGTGATGGTGCAGGAGGTGCGCGTCTTTGTGGACAGCACCATTCCGGCGGATGAAAAGACGGAGGCCTCTCCGTATGCCATTCCGACGGCGCTGCTCGGTCTGGACGCCGATCCGCTGCCCGTTGGCAAGCCGGAGAAGCAGGACGAGCCGGAACCCCAGACGGAAGAACAGCAGGGCGCGGAAGCCGAATGCGGCGCGGAGCCTGAGGCCGATGAACCCGAAACGAAGGCCGACGATACGGCGGAAGAAGCGGCGCAGGAAGACGAACAGCAGACGGCAGAGCAGGAGCAGGGTGAACAGGCATGATGGATTTGAAAACGTTTATGAGCCAGATGCTCACGCCGGGTACGGTTCCCTGTACGCTCTTCGGGGCAGCGCTCGGCCTGATTTTTGCGGTGCTCTGCCTGACGGTCGGCGTTGGGCCGGCGCTGCTGATTGCGCTTTTCTGCCTGATCGGCGCGATTATCGGCGGCGTAAAGGATAAAAAGAAATTCGTGGAGAACATTTATCTGTTTTTCCATCACGATGAGAACGGCCGCTACTGAGAAGCGGCGCATATTCAATCAATAAAACGGATCGGAGCAAATGAAGAATGGCACGTCCTATAGCGCGTGAAGCTGCGATGCAGCTCGTATTTGAACAACTCTTTGGCGGAGAAGCGACGGCGGAGACCCTCGTTGATCTGATTGATTACAAACCGGGCGAGAAGGACAGCACCTATATCGACACCGTGGTTTCCGGTGTGAAGGAGCATGCCGAGCAGCTCGACGGCGAAATCGCGGCCTGCCTGCGCGGCTGGACGCTCGCGCGCCTGTCCCGCGTGGATTTGGCGATTATGCGCCTTGCCGTGTACGAAATGCAGTACAGCGGCCTGCCGGCGGCGGTGGCGATCAACGAGGCGGTTGAACTGACGCGCAAATACTCCGGGGAGGAATCCTGCCCGTTCGTCAACGGTGTGCTGGGTACCATCAGCAGAAAGCTGGCGGCGCAGGCATGAGAGCTGTTCTGGGCATTGATACAAGCTGCTACACGACGTCCTGCGCGCTGGTGACGCCGGAGGGCGAGATTCTCTCTTCGTCCAGACGGCTGCTCACGGTGGAGGATGGCGCGCGCGGGCTCATGCAGTCGCAGGGTCTGTTTCAGCATATCAAAAATCTGCCGCAGATGGTTCAAAACGTGATGGCCGACGTATCGGACGCTGAGATTTGCGCCGTGTGCGCAAGCACTCGTCCGCGTCCGGCAGAGGATTCGTATATGCCCGTGTTTCGCGCGGGTGAAAGTCAGGCACGCGCAGCAGCTTCATTACTGCGCGTGCCTTTTTATCCTGCCAGCCATCAGGAAGGCCATGTGCGGGCGGCCATGGTGGACGCCGGTATCGACGAGACGAAGCCGTTTCTGGCGCTGCATCTCTCCGGTGGCACGACGGAAATCTTGCTCAGCGAAGAAGGAAAGCTGACGCTGTTGGGCGGCAGTCTGGATTTGCACGCCGGGCAGCTTGTCGATCGAACCGGCGTGAGGCTGCACATGCCATTCCCGGCCGGGCCGTCGCTTGAAAAACTGGCGATGGAGGGCAGGGCGCAGGGCTTGATCGGCGTATCCATCAAGGGCGTGAGCTGCAACATGGCGGGCGCGGAAAATAAGGTAATGCGCTGGATCGAAGGCGGCGACATGCCCAAAGCGCAGATCGCCGCCGAGGTGTTCGATTTCCTTTGCAGAAGCATTCTCCGGATGATCGCCGCTGCGGGCGAGCAGACGGGAGCGCGGCAGGCGCTGCTTGCGGGCGGCGTCGCATCCTCGACGCTGCTGAGGGGCATGCTGCTTGAGCGCGCCGGAAAGACAAGGCTGGGATGCAGGCTTTGTTTTGCGCGGCCGGAGCTTTCCGGCGACAACGCGGTGGGCGTCGCGCTGCTGGGCGCGGAAGCCTATCGGGCGGAGCATCGTCTGCACGGATGATATGGACGATGAGAAAAGAAGGAATCCCTGAATTTCGCTGAATCGACAAAGGAGGGATTTTGATGCCCCTGACATGGATTGACGGCCGGGAGGTCGCAAAAAAATGGAAGGAAAACGCCGCGCAGCGTGCGCAGGCGCTGACAGAAAAGGGCGTGACGCCGCACCTCGCGGTGATCGTGGCGGGCGACAACCCGGCCAGCCAGGTTTATGTGCGCAACAAGGAAAACGCCTGCCTGCGCGCGGGGATTCGCTCGACCATCCTGCGTCTGCCGGAGAGCTGCACGCAGGAGGAGCTGGAAAGCGCGGTTGTCGCACTCAACGCGGATCAAAGCGTACACGGGATTCTGGTGCAGCTTCCGCTGCCGAAGGGGCTGGATGAGGCGCGCGTGCTGGCGCTGATTGATCCCGAAAAGGACGTGGACGGTTTTCACGCGATGAATGCGGGCAAACTGATGAGCGGCCAGCCCGGTTTCGTGCCCTGTACGCCGCTGGGCGTGATGAAGCTGCTGGAGGCTTACAACATTCCGACACGCGGCAGGCATGCGGTGGTGATCGGGCGGAGCAACATCGTGGGCAAGCCGATGGCCATGCTGCTGCTGGCGGCAGATGCGACGGTGACCGTCTGCCACTCCAAGACGGAGAATCTGGCGGATATAACGCGGCAGGCCGATATCCTCGTCGCGGCAGTCGGCAAGGCGAATTTCGTGACCGGCGACATGATAAAGCCCGGCGCGACGGTGATTGACGTGGGCATTAACCGCGTGGACGGGGCGCTGGTGGGCGACGTGAACGCGGAGGAGGCGGCGCAGAAAGCGGCCTGCCTCACACCGGTGCCCGGCGGCGTCGGCCAGATGACGATCGCGATGCTGCTTTCCAACACGCTCGACGCGGCGGAACGCCATGGCCGCTAAGCTCGAACTGACGGTCTCTCAGCTCAACGAATATGTGCGCAGAATGTTTCAAATGGATCCGATGCTGCGCGCCATTGAGCTGAAGGGCGAAATCAGCAATTTGAAATTTCACCAGTCCGGCGCGCTGTTTTTCACGATGAAGGACGAAAACGCCGCGATTTCCTGCGTGATGTACGCCGACGAGGCGGAAAATTTGCAGGCCATGCCGTTTGAAGGCATGCGCGCGACGGCGAGCGGAAGCGTGGCGCTGTACGCGCGGGGCGGGCAATATCAATTCGTTGTGAAGCGGCTGCATGCGCAGGGCGTGGGCGTGCTCTACGAGCGGCTGCAAATGCTCAAGGAGAAGCTGGGGCGCGAGGGAATGTTTGCGCCGGAAAGAAAGCGCGCCCTGCCGCGCTACCCGGATACTGTCGGTGTGGTTTCCTCGCCGACGGGCGCGGTGATTCACGACATCCTGAATGTGTCGCTGCGGCGCAACCCGAACGCGCGCATCCTGCTCTGCCCGGTGCGTGTGCAGGGTGTCGGCGCGGATGAGGAAGTCGCGGCGGGGATTCGGATGCTCGAACGGCTGGAACACGTCAGCGTCATCATCGTGGCGCGGGGCGGCGGCTCGATGGAGGATTTGTGGACGTTCAACGAGGAAAGCGTCGTTCGCGCGGTGGCGATGTGCAAAAAGCCGGTCGTTTCCGCAGTCGGACATGAAACCGACGTGACGCTTTGCGACTTGGCGGCCGATTTGCGCGTGCCGACGCCCTCCGCGGCGGCGGAATGTGTGACGCCGATTTGGGACGACGTGGCGGCCTCGGTGGAGGCGATGCGCGAAAGCCTGAAGGAAAGCGCAGAAGCATGCGTCGAGGCGAGGCGAAACGCGCTGATTCTCGCGCAGACGAAGCTGAACGCCAACCGCCCGGATCTTCGAGTCGCGCGGCAGGCGGAACGGCTGGAGGCGCAAACGCAGACGCTCCTGCGCGCGATGCGGGAGCAGATGCAGAAACGACAGGGCACGCTGGACGCGCGGCAGGCCGCGCTGGAGCTGCTCAGCCCGTATGCCGCGCTGAAAAGGGGATACGCCATCGTTCAGAAAGAGGGCGGCGCGGTGGCGAAGGCCGCGCTTTTGCGGACGGGCGACGAGGTTTCGATCCGCTTTGCGGACGGCGTGATTCGCGCGAGGGTATGGAGCGAGGAGGAAGAGCATGGCCAGAAAGCAGACGTTTGAAGCGGGCATGAGCGAGCTGGAAGCGCTGACCGAGCGGCTGGCGGAGGGCGACATGACGCTCGACGAAACGATAAAGACATACGAAAAGGGCATGGCGCTTGCCGCGCAGCTGAAGCAGCAGCTTGCGGATTGCAGCAGGCGCATTGAACAGATCGACCCGGAGACGGCGGAGATCACGCCGCTGGAGGAGAAAAGCAATGGATTATCGTGAGCAATATCAGCGCTATGTCGCGATGGTGGAGGAGACGATCGAGCAGGTTCTGCCGCAGACCGAGGAAGAATGCCCGAACGAAATGCGCATCCCCAAGCGCCTGTGCGAGTCGATGCGCTACAGCCTGCTGGCGGGGGGCAAGCGGATTCGCCCGGTGCTGCTGCTGGCGACGTGCGAAATGCTGGGCGGCGATATCCGTCAGGCGCGCGTGCCGGCCGCCGCGTTGGAAATGATTCACACGTATTCACTGATTCACGACGATCTGCCGGGAATGGATAACGACGATTACCGCCGCGGAAGGCTGACAAACCACAAAGTTTTTGGCGAAGGCTTTGCGATTTTGGCCGGAGACGGATTGCTTAATTATGCGTATGAGTGTATACTAAACAATGCGCTGGCGTGGGGAGAAAATACGCCGGGGCATATCCGCGCGGCGCAGGAGATCGCGCGGCGCGCGGGCGTGAGCGGCATGGTGGCCGGGCAGAGCATTGATCTGCTCAGCGAGCATCACGAGCCGAACGAGGCGACGCTGCAATATATTCACACGCACAAGACGGCCGACCTGCTGACGGCGCCGCTGCTGGCTGCGGCCTATATCGCGGGCGCGGACGAAAAGGCGATTTCCGCGCTGGAGACATTTGGTCTCTGCGTCGGGCTGGCGTTCCAAATCGACGACGATTTGCTGGATGTGCTCGGCGACGCGAAGGATTTGGGCAAACAGACCGGCATGGACGCGCAGCGCGGCAAGATGACCTGGCCTTCGCTGGTCGGCGTCGAGGCCGCGCAGAAAAAATCCCGCGAGCTGTGGACGCGGGCGGAAGAGGCGCTTTCGGTTTTCGGCGATTCGGCGTGGTTCCTGCGCGCGTTTGCCGAGGCGCTGGCCAAGAGAAAGAAGTAAGAAACAGGGGGAGCAACCGTGGGGGCTATTTTACTGGAGATTATCAATAACCGCGTCATTCAGGCGGCGGCGTTGGCGTGGGCCATCGCGCAGGGAATCAAGGTGCTGCTGACGCTGGCCATCAGCAGGCGGTTTGACTACACGCGCGTGTTCGGTTCCGGCGGAATGCCGTCTTCGCATTCGTCGATGGCCTGCGCGATGCTGATGGTGGTCGGCCTTCACGAGGGTTTTTCCTCGGCGGTCTTCGCGCTCGCGTTCTGCTTTGCGGGCGTGACGATGTATGACGCGGCGGGTGTGCGCCGCTCGACGGGCAGAAATGCCGCGGTCATCAACCACATCGTCGAGGGGCTGTCGGGCAAGGGCTTCAATTTTGACGACGAGCATCTCAAGGAGCTGGTCGGCCACACGCCCATTCAGGTGCTGGCCGGCGCGCTGCTGGGCATCCTTGTCGGCGTTTTGATGGCCTAAAGACGCTGACCCGCATCGTGAAACGACAGAAAGACGATTGAAAAAAGGGAAAAACCGTGCTATAATCAGACGCAGGTGGTGCAGTATTCTAGTCAGCAAAGTTCTCTCTGAAGACGGGGCTAAAAATCCGTTAAAGGGCATATCGATGAAGTTTCTGGCGCTGGCTGCTGACGCCCAGTCGGGGGTTGGCGCTGGGAGTAAGAACTATGGGCGGCCGTCAATGGCATGGCGGAGTTCGACCCATTTTTCGTGGAGGCATGACGGCTTTGCGTCATGAAAACCTGCATGGTGGTACAAAAGCTGCCTGCAGTGTAGCCTGCCTTGAGCGGCTGTGGTGGATCACGGAACAACGCACGGTGACCAAAGGCTCACGGAAGCCGCCGCGATCGCTGTGTGAAACCACGACTGCAAAAGAGGCTAGGAAAGAACCGAGGCTGCCGAGGAAAGCTCCTAGACTGTCGAACAGGATATAACAGAGATTACAGTGTGGTCTCAGTGGTAATTCGGTCCCGCGCACGGAAACGACGCGGCGCGCGCTTTCAAGGGAAACCGCTTCTATGGCGACAGGAAGTAACGCGCGGGGAAAGCCTACCGAACCTAAGCCGCAAGGTCTATTTGTTATATCACCACCTTTCTTTTGCAAGCAGGCTCACGGTTTTTCGTGGGCTTTTTTTACCATAACGGGGAAAGATAACGCGGCGCAGAGCGCCTTAGACTGTAGACAAAAAGCTATTCTCCCCCCGAAGGGGGAGAATAGCCCTTTCCGCAAATGAAAGAATAGCTGAGTTTCTTGATTTTGCTATTCAAGCCAAGTTTGCTTATGTCAACAAGCTACGGCGCAGAGCGCCTTCACGGCTTAGATGGAGTGAAAATTTTGTGAGTAAAAAGGAAAAAACGAAGCAGGAAAAGCGGCAGTGGGTGGTCACGGTCGTGATTCTTTCCTTTGTGCTTTCCGTGCTGATGTCGGTTTTAACGAGCCTGTTCGTCGATTCGGCGGGGCTGCTGGTCGCGTTGCTGGCGCTGATCGTGCTGATTTCCATCGGCGTAATAACGGATGTCATCGGTACGGCGGTCACGTCGGCGGACGAGCAGCCGTTTATTGCGATGGCCTCCAAGCGGATCAAGGGCGCGAAGCAGGCGCTTCGGCTCATCCGAAAGGCGGAGCGCGTGTCGAGCCTGCTCAACGACGTGGTGGGCGATATCGTCGGCGTTATCAGCGGTTCGGCCGGTTCGGTGATCGCGCTGTATCTGGCGGCGATGGGGCTGCCGACGGCGGTGGCCTCCGTGCTGATTGCGGCGTTCACGTCTGCGTTTATGATCGGCGGCAAAGCGGCGGGCAAATCCATCGCGATTGAGCAGAGCGCGAACATCGTGCTGTTTGTCGGCAAGACGATGGCTCTTTTTGAGCGCAAAACGACAAAACGAAAGAAAAATAAGAAAAACTGAGGGAGGTGCTGTCGATGGCGATTCTGCCTGAAATCAGCGGGCCGGATGACGTCAAGCGTCTGGATGCGAAGCAGCTGGACGAGCTGGCCGCGGAGCTGCGGCAGACGATTATTGATACCGTGTCGCGTCAGGGCGGGCATCTGGCATCCAATTTAGGCGACGTTGAATTGACGATTGCGCTGCACAGGGCGTTCAACAGCCCGACGGATAAGCTGGTTTTCGACGTCGGTCATCAGATTTACGCGCATAAGCTGCTCACCGGCAGACAGGAGCAATTCAAAACCCTGCGCTCCTATCACGGCATGAGCGGTTTTCCGTGCCGCGAGGAGAGCGAGCACGATTTGTTTGATACGGGTCATTCGTCCACGTCCATTTCGATGGCGCTGGGGCTGGCGCGCGCCAGAGATCTGAACCACGAGGATTATCACGTGGTGGCGATTGTCGGCGACGGCGCGCTGACGGGCGGCATGTGTTACGAGGCGATGAACGACGCGGGCAACGGGCACACGCGGCTGATTGTGGTGCTCAACGACAACGAAATGTCCATTTCCAAAAACGTGGGCGCGCTGTCGGAATATTTCAAGCACCTTCGCGCGAGCGCGTCGTGGTACGGCAGCAAAAAGCGCATCCGCGACAAGCTGACGCGCGTTCCGCTGATCGGCAAGCCGCTGGCCCGCGCGATTGAAAACGCGAAGAACATGGTCAAATCCGTGACGACGGGCGGCGAGATGTTTGAAGCGCTGGGCTTCCGCTACCTCGGCCCGTTTGACGGCCACAACATCGAAGAGATGACCCATGTGTTTGAGGAAGCGAAGCAGGTTCAGGATATGCCGCTGCTCATCCACGTGATTACGAAAAAGGGATACGGCTACGATCTGGCGGAGCGCCAGCCGGAGAAATTTCACGGCGTTGCGCCGTTCCGCGTGGAAAACGGCATGAAGCGGAGCCAGAGCAGCAAGGAGAGCGCCGCGCAGGCCGCGGGCAAAGAGCTGATGAACATGGCCGCGGAGGATGCGCGCGTGGTTGCGGTGACGGCGGCCATGGCGGGCGGCACGGGGCTGACGGAGTTCGCGTCGTATTATCCGAGCCGGTTTTTTGACGTGGGCATTGCCGAGCAGCACGCGGTGAGCATGGCGGCGGGTATGGCGCGCGGCGGCTACCGTCCGTATTTCGCGGTGTATTCCACGTTCCTGCAGCGCGCCTATGACCAGATTGTGCACGACGTATGCCTGCAAAACCTGCCGGTGTGCATCCTTTCGGATCACGTGGGGCTGGTCGGCGACGACGGCAAGACGCATCACGGCGTGCTCAGCGTTCCGATGCTGATGAGCATCCCAAATTTGACGCTGCTCGCACCGCGCGATACGCGCCAGATTCGTCAGGCCGTGCGCGCGACGCTCAAGCTGGATGGGCCGTGCGTCGTACAGTATCCCAAGGAGGGCATCGAGCCTTACGCGCAGAACGTGACGGGCGAACCGTTTGCCGTCGGCAAATGGCAGACGCTGATCCCCGGCGGGCAGGACGCGGTCATCCTCGCCTATGGCCGGATGACGCAGAACGCGATTCAGGCCTCCGAGCTGCTGGTTCAGCGCGGGCTGTCGGTCGGCGTGATCGACTGCTGCTCGCTGAAACCGCTGGATATGGATTGCCTGCGCGCGCTGTTCGAGCGGAAGGCGAAGATCGTCACGATTGAAGAAGGCGAAATGATCGGCGGATTCGGCTCGGAAATCGCGCGTGTGTGCGTGGAGGAAAACGCGGACGCGCCCGTGCAGATCATCGGGCTGGAAAACCGCTTTATCACGCACGGCTCCGTGCCGGAGCTGCTGCGCGAGTGCGGGCTGATGCCGGAGCAGCTCGCGGATCGAATAGAAGAAATCGCAGGAGACAAGGAGAGCAGTCATGTCGGATAAGAAACGGGTTGACGTCGCTCTGGTGGAGCGCGGGCTGGCGCAGAGTCGGGAAAAGGCACAGGCGCTGGTGATGTCCGGCGTGGTCTATATCGGCGAAAACAAGGTGGACAAGGCTTCCACGCGGGTGACGCCGGAGGACGAGCTGATCGTGCGGCAGATGGGCACGGGCTACGTGAGCCGCGGCGCGCTGAAGCTGGAAAAGGGGCTCGCGGTCTTCGGCGTGGAGGCAAAGGAGCGCGTGGCGATGGATTTAGGCGCATCCACGGGCGGCTTTACGGACGTGCTGCTTCAAAACGGCGCGGCGCATGTCTATGCCATCGACGTGGGCTACGGCCAACTGGATTGGAAGCTGCGCAACGACCCGCGCGTGACTGTGATGGAGCGCACCAACGCACGCTACCTGACGGCGGACGACCTGCCGCTCAAGCCGACGCTGGGCGTGATGGATGTGTCGTTCATTTCGATTACGAAGATTTTGCCTGCGGCCGCCGCGATCATGGGCGAGGACGGTGAGTTTATTTCGCTGATTAAGCCGCAGTTCGAGGCGGGGCGCGACCGCGTGGGCAAAAAAGGCGTGGTTCGCGACGCGCAGGTTCACCTTGACGTGGTGAAAGAGATTCTGCAATTCATCGACGCGGACATGGGCTGGACGGCGCAGAACCTCTCCTTTTCGCCGATCAAGGGGCCGGAAGGAAACATCGAGTTTCTGGTGCACATCCTGCCCAAATGCCGCGCGACGCACTGCGTCACCGAGCAGGAGGCGGCGGAGGTCGTTCGTCAGGCGCACGAATCGCTGGGCAACGCCTGATTTGAAAAAAAGAGGGAGGACATCGGCGCATGATTCGCAACGCGATGTTTTATCTGAATCAGAATAAGCCGTCGGTTTATGATACGGTTCGGGTTTGCGCTGAACTTTGCCGCGCACGGGGCATCGAGCCGATATTCTTTGAAGATGACCGCGAAGAACTGGTCGAAAAACTGGGTGAAGAGGTTGAAAATGCGCGCTATCTGCCCGAACCGGATGCGCAGATGGTCGATATGCTCTTCGTGTTTGGCGGCGACGGCACGGTGCTGCGCGCGCTGGATATGTATGTGGACAGGGACATCCCGATTCTGGGGATCAACCTCGGGCGGCTGGGCTTTCTGCTGGAGACGCAGACGCAGGAGCTGCCGGAGGCGCTGGATATGCTCGTTCGCGGCGAATACGCCATCGAGCGGCGCATGATGTTGTATGCGGAGGGCATGTGCAACGGGAAGCCCGTTTCGGCCTATGCGACCAACGAAGTCAGCATTTCCCGAGGCCTCTCCCAGCGGATGATCGCGCTGGATGCGCTTGTCGGCGGCGCGCTGGTGGATCATTACATCGCGGACGGCGTGGTGCTGGCCAGCCCGACCGGCTCAACGGCGTATTCGCTTTCGGCGGGCGGGCCGATTGTCAGCCCGGATGTGCCGTGCTTTGTGCTCAACCCGATCTGTCCGCACACGCTGCAATCCCGGCCGATTGTGCTTTCCGCCGACGAGCCGGTGACGCTGCTGCTGAACATGAAGGAGATGCGCGAGGGCATGCAGCTCTCCATTGACGGGCAGGCGATCAGCCGGATGCGCAACGGCGAACGGCTGACGGTGATGCGCTCGCCGCACGACGCGCAGCTTGTGCGCTTTTCAAGGGCGCGCAATTTCTTCTCGCTGCTCAAGGACAAACTCTCTCAGTGGAGCTTATAATACTAATTCTTGTTAAAATGGCTTAATCCGCGCACCATCTTTTTCGCTCTGACTTTGCCTCGTTCCGTTCAACGTACCTCCAGTACGCCTCACTTCACTTGGCTTCGTCAGAACAAAAAATCTGATGCGCTCTGTTAAGCATTTTAACTGCGAATTAGTATAAACGGCGGATTTTCCGACCAACCCGATTCGAGGAGGACGTTATGAAGGCAAAACGGCAGGCTTTGATCCGCGAAATTGTGGAGAGCCAGAGCATACAGACGCAGGAGGAGCTTGCCGAAGCCCTGCGTGTGCACGGGATGGTGGTTACGCAGGCCACGGTTTCCCGCGACATCAAGGAGATGCACCTCATCAAGGTGCTTGCGGAGGACGGCGTGTATCGCTACGCGATGATTGACAAAAACGATCAGGGCGTGGGCGACAGGCTGATTCGCATGCTCTCCGATTCGGTGGTCGATATCAATAGCGCCAACAACCTGATTGTGATTAAGACCCTTTCCGGCAGCGCGCACGTTGCGGCGGAGGCGGTGGACAGCCTGCGCTGGCCGGAGGTGCTGGGCACAGTCGCAGGCGACAACACGATTCTGATTATCGTGCGTTCCAACGACGAGGTGGACGCGGTGATCCGCCGGTTTAAGAACATTGTCAGGTAAGAGGGGAAGATTGCGATGCTTTTGCAGCTTAGTATTCATCATCTTGCGCTGATTAACGACATGACCATCGACTTCGAGCCGGGCATGAACGTGATGACCGGCGAAACCGGCGCGGGCAAATCCATCGTCGTGGACGCTGTGAATCTGGTGCTCGGCGAACGCGCGGACCGGGATTTGATTACAAACGGCGAAATGAAGGCGCGCGTGGAGGCGGTATTCGATATCGCGGACAACGAAAAGGTCAAGGCGCTGCTGGGCGAACTGACGCTGACCGGCGACGAGGATACCGCGTCCATCTCCCGCGAGCTGACCAGCGCGGGGCGAAACATCTGCCGGATTAACGGCACGATTGTTCCGCTTCAAACGCTCAAACAGGTTTCCGCCCAGCTATTGGATATTCACGGCCAGCACGAGCACCAGCTGCTGCTGGACAGCAAAAACCACATCGGTTACCTGGACGAATACGCCGCGGACGAGGTTCGGCCGCTGCTGGCGGAAAATGAGCAGGCGTATGCCGCGTGGCGGCAGACGGCGCAGAAGCTCTCCAAACTGCGCAAGAGCGTGGCCGAAAGGGAACAGCGCATTGACATGCTTCGCTTTCAGCTCGAAGAACTGCGCGGTGCGCATTTGACGGCGGGCGAGGAAGAAGAACTGGAGCGCCAGAAGGTGTTCTATCGAAACGCGGGCAAGATCATGTCGGCGTTCGACGAATCCTGCGCGCTGCTGAGCGACGGCGTGGAGGGCGGATCCTCGGCGGTGGAGCTGCTGCGCGAGGGCGTGAACGCGCTGGAGCCGGTGGCCTCGCTCGATGCGAGATATGAAACGGTATACGCGAGGCTGGACGGCCTCTGCTATGAGGTGGAGGACGCGGCGCGCGATTTGCGCGACCTGCGCGAGGACATGGACTATGACGGCGAGGAAGCCGAACGTGTGGAAAGCCGATTGGATCTGCTGCGCCGCCTGAACCGCAAATACGGCGCGACGACGCAGGAGATGATCCGCTATCGGGATAAAATCGAGGCGGAGCTGAGCGAATTGGAGGATTCCGACGAGGCGGCGGAACGGCTGGAAAAGGATTACCGCCAGATGACGCGGCGGCTGGAGGAGATTTCCGTAAAGCTGACGCATGCGCGGGAGGAGGCCGCGAGGCGCTTTGAACGCGCGATTGTCGAGCAGCTTCACGATCTCGGCATGAAAACCGCGCGGCTTTCGATGGCGTTTGCGCCGCTGGCCGAGGGCGAAAAGCTGCGCGACCGCTTCAGCGCGCAGGGCGTGGATCGAATTGAAATGATGTTCTGCGCGAATCTGGGGCAGCCGCTCAAGCCGCTGGCGCGCGTAGCCTCCGGCGGCGAGCTGTCGCGCATCATGCTGGCGCTCAAAAATCTTTCGGCGCAGAAGCCGGGAATTCCCCGAAGCATGGTCTTTGACGAAATCGACACCGGAATCAGCGGGCGCATGGCGCAGGTTGTGGCCGAGAAGATGAGCCAGATCGGCGACCATCATCAGGTGATCTGTGTGACACATCTGCCGCAAATCGCTGCGATGGCGGATACGCAGTATCTGGTCTGCAAATACGATGAGAACGGCGCGACGCGCACCGAGGTGACGCGCCTTGACGAACAGCAACGCGCGCAGGAAATTGCCCGCATGGTTGGCGGCGCGACGTGCGAAAGCGAGAGCAGCGTCCGCCACGCGGCTGTGATGCTCGAAGAGGCAAAAGCGCGTAAACAGGCGCTCAGGGCGGAAATCGAAGAAAAGTAAAAAGGCGGTTTCGCATACTCTGATTTGAGAGTGCGAAACCGCCTTTTTAACGCATGGGAATCTGCCCGTTTTTTTCGTACAAAAATGCTTCTAAATACTCGAATGTAGTTTTTGTAGCGTGTTCAGATGGTGCAATTCAAAAAGAAAACGTTTTTATAAATAAAAACGCACATTATAAATACGTTGCAAATGCGACATTGATGCTTTTCGGATTCGATTATTGAATTGAAATAGACGGGCGTCAGTATGGAATCGGTGTAAGCGACCCAGTTGTTTGAAAGCTCAGGCGAGCGGAAGTCGGCTCAGCGGACGGCTCAGCCGTCACAGAGGGTTCGCTTTCACCGGGCGTGCTTTTAGCTAACGCATGAGAAAACGCCGGAGAAGCCCCCCCGAACAACATAACAGCACAAATCGCGCCGCACGTTATGAGGCTGACCAGTTTTTTGAATC
>OLOX01001938.1_pt1 | contig 18075 bp, 19 predicted proteins | sample 1672091 | NCBI WGS metagenome assembly OLOX01 (sample SAMEA3136644, study PRJEB25190) | human gut metagenome | reverse complement strand
TTTGCAGATTACCCGCCACATCATCGGTCAACTGACCCTTGATGAACTCAAACCAAGTGTTGAACAACTGCTCCTGAGCTTCCTCGAACTGGTCAATCTCGGTGCGATAACCGTTTTCCAGTTCCTCGATCAGAGTGTCACCCTGCTTTTCGATACCCTCCATATAAGAGGTGAATTCTTCCTGCTTCTGGTCGGCTTCCTGCTCGAAAAGCACCTTCTGATCGGCAAAGTATTTTTGGAACGCTTCGTAGAGGTCGGTTCCGTTTTCCACCATAGACATGATGGCGTTCAAGGCTTCGTTCATTCGGTTGGCATCTTTGGCTCCGAAGAACGATTTTTCCTTTTGGGAGTACACCGTAACATCTTGGAAAGAAACTGTGCCGTCCTCATTTTCCACCTGCATATAGCGTTTCAGGCCGCTCCACACAGCATCGGTATAATCAACCGGTAACAGTACCCAAGCCATTTACAGACCCCCTCCTTTCATTCCGAAATTCCATGTGAACATTCTTCTCCCTTCCGACTCGTTGGTGAGTCTGTCATAAAGATCAAGCATGGCTCCCTCCAATCGGTTAAGCTCTATGAAGTCCATCGTCAGGCCGTTTGCGATATAAGAAGGAGTAACACCATACTGTCTTTTCAGAGTGTTGGCGTTGATCGTATTAAGATTTTCCTCAAGCTGGTTAATCTCGTCAGCGTAGAAGTAATCTTTGGGAGTGCGATCAGCACCAAGGGATACGATAGAGAACTCTTCGTACAGCTTGATAGCCAGTTCTCTCAGAAAATCCAAATTGTTTTTAATGCGGTTGAAATCGGCAGCGTTAAACCGATCTCCCACATATTCACCGCTGGAAGTGGTCGTGCCAGTCCAGTCGGTTTTCGGGGTTTGCCAAACTGCTGCCATAGCTTAACCTCCAATCCTTCGAGCGGTAACTTTACCAGAAAAGCTCTGGTTGAAATTGATGGTCTGCCGGTAGATATTCACCTTCATGCCATCGTGGAACTCGTTTTCCTGATACACAATGTCGTTGGCATCAATCTCAGGGTTGCCCCTCGTGCTGTACTCGTACTCGACACCGGCTGTGTAATACTCTCCAAGCCATTCGGCAAGGTCGGTAGCCATCGTCATGTCCGAGATCAGCGGGTTCGCCCATTTGACAGTCTTGCCACGGTTGTTCAGAACCTTGGTGGCGTATCGCTCCACGATCTTGTAGCGCCAACCCATGACCTCCAAGCGGTAGGTTCCACTCACCGTGAAGTGTAGCGTCACATAGTAGTTACCCCATGCGGTTATCGACACACCGCTTTCGGAGTCATCTAACATGGCTCGGAAGTTGTAGGAAGGTTCACCTACAAAGAAAGTTTCAGTAGTACCGGCCTGAACAGTAATCTCTTCGCTGATAAGGCTCTCTTCCGCAGTACCGCTCTGATAGCTGTAACAGGGAACAATGACTTCCCTGACAAGCTCCTGCTTGATTGCCTTGGGAGAAGAGGTCATGTCCATGCGGGTCATGGTGAACTCGGTCACATCACCGAAAGAGAAATGGTTGACGGTGATACGGTTGTAAGGGTTCGCTGTCTTAGTGAACTCGATCTGCATGGTGTCGAAGTCATCAAAGGTGTGCAGAAGCACAAAGTTCTTGGTGATCTCTTCCTCCACCTCATACTCTTCCACCAGAGTGCCGTCATTGTAGGTGCGAATGACCATACCGGCAGGGAGCGAATGACCGAAGATCATCTTGAGTCCGTAGTACATACAGACCGCTTCCTGCGTAACCGTCAGCACAGGGTTAGTAGTGAAGTTACCCTCAGCATCAGAAACCTCAGCCGATACAAAGCCGGTATGAAGCACATTCCCACTCACATTGCGAGGAAGGAAGTACATCGTGCCGTCTGCGGTGGTGTAGTCCTGAGCAAGAGTAGCGTATTCCACCTTGGGGTCATCGTTCATAATGTTGCCCACCTGAGAATAAGGGGCTTCCTCATTTGCCGAAACAGACGCTTCGGGAGTGAACGAAGACTTGATCTGGATTGTGCCGTAGCGGGTTTGGGACAGAACGCACCGACAGGCGTTGGCAATTATCTGTAAAGCTTCCTTATGCTGAACTCTCGGCAGCGGGTTCTTGGTGTAGAGGTTGTGGAGTCGAGGGTCGATGTAGTAGTCGGTTTCCCCTGCGTCTGCCAAAATCTCCTGAGCCAACTGGAAGTAGCTCTTACCGGCGCTGCTGTACACGCCCTTGAAATACTCCGAGTCCATATTGCGAAAAATGTCCTGACAGCGAATGGTAGCGGTGTAGTCATCACTTTCCCATTCGGAACACAGGAGTCGGTTGCCACGCACCCACTCGATCTCTCCACCATTGGGAAGCTGATAACCGTAGAAAATCTCCATCTGCTGACCAGTTTCGAGGAAGTTGATTGCCGACTTCGGGTTGTCTACATTGAAGTAGTGGTCGTAGTTCTTGAGCTGCACCATGAAGTCGATCTGCGGTACATCAGCGCCCACAGGGGACACATAGCTTTCCAGAGAGGAAGCCAGCACCGAGTCGTTGTAGTACACCAGACCGAAGCCGAAGCGGATAGAATAAATGCGAAGACGGCTCTGCGGGTTCTTCATGCGGTAGAAGATCAACCGAACAGAGGTGGTGTCAAACAGTACCTCTTCGGTATTGAACTCGGCCTTGTCGTTCCCACGAAACTCGATGACCTGACCGCTGCTGCCTACCATATCGAAGTCCACAGGGTAGTTTTCGCCAAAGTTGATGGTAATGCCCATGAAGTCGGTAGCCACCATGTTAAGCTGAATAAGCAGCTCGTATTGACCATCGGAGATCAGGTCTTCGCTGATAATGCCGGTGTCCATATAGTTTCCCGACTCATTGGGGCGAGGAAGAAACAGCATGGAGCCGTCCACCCTCGTGAAGTCTTCCTCCAAAGTGGCGTATACCGGAAAACTGCTTTTCTCAGAAAAAATCGTAGACGCATTGGAGAAATAGGCGAACTCGCCGTTTTCATCAATTCTCGCCTTAGCCTGAGCTTCCTGATTGACCAGACCGAAAGAGAGCATGATGTACGCTCTCTCTCGGAGAGAGGATTTCATGCTTTCCTTATACGCCTTGGATACCTTTTGCATAAAATCCCTCCTTACTCGCCTGTGTCAATCAGATTGAACTTGCAGTTCCGATAGAATGTGGGGTTGCCGTTTTCATCGACCCAATAGGGTTCAGCCGAGCGATCACCGCAGTACATACGAATGGTGACTTTACGATTGGTCACAGGGTCGGGGAAAGTCACATAGACGAAGAACTGATTGAGAATACTCAAAATCCGGCTCCACTCGGCAGCAGAGAGCCACGGAAATTCCAGAGTATCAATCTTGTACTGATCTCTGCCTACCCGCTGACCCACGACTGTGCCGTTGGCGTTTCGGGCAGAGTCTACAATGGTTGCGATAGTCGGCTTAACGCCCCGCTTAGGAGGGGGCAGTTCATATCCATTGATAGCCAAATAAGACATTACTCACCCCTCCTTTATGCGGTAGTAAACTGATAGCCGTTGGCATTGCGCTGAGTAGTCACGGCATCGGTGATAGTACGATTACCGATCTGAACAACAGTCTGCTCCTTCTTGTCAGCCTGACGGCGTATATCCTCAGCCATTTGCACCATCGTGGGTTCAACATATTCGTGGTAGAACTCCTGCATGGCTTCCGCAATACCCGCAACGGTGAAGTTGTGGTTGCTGTTCACATTAGGAACAATGCTCTGAGCGAAAGACTTGCTGTCGTAATACTTGAGAGCTGAGGTATCCACGGCGAAGCTCATGGTAGGCTTCACGCCGGTAAAGCTGTTCGCCCAAGAGGTCACAACGCCCTTAGTCGTGCCGCCGAGGGCATTGATACCAAGGTTGTAACCTCGAATGGTGTCCTCGCCGATACGCTCAAACACCTTGGACGGAGAGTTGGAGTCCAGCTTATCCTTGAACCATGCAATGATCGAGGAACCCCAACTGCTGATCGTGTTTTTACAGGTCTGATACAGATTACCGATACCGTTCTTAAAGCCGCTGACCACATCGGCGGCTACCTGATAGAAGGAGTTGTAGGACACCGTGTCGGTGAACCAACTCTTCACCTTGGAAGCAAAGGTGGTCATGCTGCTCTTTACATTGGTGTAGTTGTTGGAGATGTAGTTCTTAAAGCCGTTCAGGACATTGCTTGCGTAAGTTCCGAAGGTTGTGCTGTTCACACCGCCGTAAGAGGAACCAGAGAACCAGTCCTTCACGCCGGAAGCCCAAGTGGTGATCGAGGACTTAACCGTGGAATAGGTGCTGCCAACCTTGTCCTTAAAGCCTGTGATGATGTTGTTTGCGTAGGTTGCGAAATTGGTAGAGTTGACCCCGCCGTAAGAACTGTTCGTGAACCAATCACGGACATTGGAAGCCCAAGTCGTAATGTTGCTCTTAACAGTCTGGTAGGTAGCGCCTACCTTCTCACGGAAGCCAGAGATCACCTCATTAGCGTAGTTGGAGAAAGTGGTACGATTGACTCCACCGTAGGAATCGTTGGTAAACCAGTCCTTCACACCGGAAGCCCAAGTAGATACATTGGTTTTCACAGTCTGGTATGTAGTACCAACTTTATCCTTGAAGCCAGTCACGACATTGGAGCCGAACTCCTTGAAGTGTTCAACAATGCCCTTACCGTCTTCACCCTTACGGAACCACTCGACCACGGCTCCTGCCCACTCGCTGATAGTGCTGCGGAAGTTACTGAAAGTACCGACACCCTTAAAGAAGCCCTCGACCACATAGCCGCCGATCTCTGCCATCACGGTAGAGGGGGACTTAATACCGAAGAGGTCTTTGAAGAACTTAACGAAGGGATCAACGATGTTGGTCTTAATCCAAGTACCAACATTCTTAAAGGCTTTCCCGATACCACCGAAGAACCCTGCGACAATATCCCCACCGGCAAGCTCGATCTGCTCGGTGAAGTATCCACCGGTCAAGGCATCGAGGAACGGATAAGCGATATTCTCTACCACCCATGTGCCGATGTTCTTGAACCCCTCACCGATAGCGTTCAGGAGGTTTTTGGCAGTTTCCTTCCAATTCTCTCCCTTGATTTCCTTGTCCCACCACTTCTTAATGTCCTTGCCGATGCTTCCGAAGAAGCCGCCGAGGAACTGTGCTGCGGAACGGATAGCCGTACCGAGCAGGGTGAAAAAGGACTTTGCAATACCGGCGAAGTCGATATTGGACACACAATCCTTGATGGACTTCCACAGGGTTTCGCCAACATTCGTCCAGTCAATACTCTTGAACCATTCGCTTGCTTCATCGAAAGCACCGATCAGGTAATCGCTGGCCTTGGAAGCCAACAAACCCCAATCCAGACCGCCAAGCAGACCTCCCACCGTGTCGATCATGGCGGTAAACCCTCGGATAATGAGCCGACCAAAGGTTCCGAAGTCCATGTTTTCAACCGCATGGTTGATAGCGGTAGCGATAGACTTGCCGAGATTGGAGAAGTCAACGGTCTTCATGAAACCGTATGCGGTCTGAACGGCAGCGGTAAAGCCCTTGCCGATCTTGGTTCCCAACTTATCCCAAGAGATACTGTCCACGATCTCATTGAACTTTGCACCGATGGTTGCACCGAGTTCATACCAAGAGCCGGAAAGGAACAACTCTCTCAGGCGATCAGCGAAAGAAGAAATCTCGTCATCAATGGTAGCTTCCTCGAACATCTTGGACACATCACCGAGTCCACCGCCGCCACCTCCACCGCTGTTGGGGTCAAAGACATTCAATTCATCGAACCCTGCGGTAAAGCTCTTGGCTTTTTCGGCAGCGCCGCCCACCGCATTACCATACTCGGTAGCGGCTTTGACGGCCTTGGTGTATGTACTCTTGCCACTCAGTCGAGCGAAAAGCTGCGCCAGAAGGTTCAGCAGATGGGCAACCTTGTCGGCAAGGAAGTCGATTGCGGGAGCCAACGCATTGATGATCGGAGCAACAACCGCCGCCAAAGAGTTCTTGAGGAAGAGCGCATCGGTAGCAATGGTGTTAAGCGACTGGTGGAATGTGGTTCCCATCGTTTTGCTGTACGCATTGAGGTTATTGATACCGTCTTTCAGCGCCTTGGTGATACCACTTAGCAACAGACGGATAGCTCGATACATAGCAATGCGCTTGATGGAAGAAAGGAACTGTCCTGCCCCCTTAGTGGCGCTCTTGATAGATTTTGCGGTATTAAGGAAGGGGTAAGTAATACCGGTAGCGATACCCTTAACTCCGACCTTACCAATGGTCTTGAGGGTAGTCCCCACACCATTTAGAACAGACCTTAGACGCTCACCCGCCGTAGAAGCTCTATTCATAGCAGCGGAAGCCTGTTCCACAGTCTGAGTAGAACCAGTTGCGGTAGCAGTTTCCGCAGGAATAGCGCCGGTCACAGGGGCGGCAGCAGGAGTGGGAGTGGTAATGGGGTTGGTGTTCGACACATTGGCGGTGATTGTTCCGATGACATTTGCCGCCTGAGTCAGTCGGCTAAAGTCCATATCGGAGATCGCCTGTAAATGTCCACGAACAGTCGAGAGCATACGGCTCGAACTGCCAATGGTGCGGATAGCATCTGCCATAGAGGTAATGCCGGTGGTGTCCATCTCACCGACAGCTTCATTGAACTGCCGTACATCGTTGGCAACCGCCGTCAATCCAAGACCCTTGCTCGTGATACCCTGCAACTTTTTCAGCGTAGAGGTCAGAGCTTTCAAACCCTGATTGGCTTCCGAAGCGTTACCTACGATCTGAAACTCTAAGCCTTGGATTTCAACATTATCAGCCATTGCATTTACCCTCCCTTCTTTTCAAACTGTTTATTGAAGCTCATGGCGAACATTTCCATGTATGCCTTGGCCTTGTTATCACTCTTTTCCTGACGCTCCTGTTCCTTGGGCTTATCGGCTGGTTTTTCACCGGTCAGCGGGATAGGCTCAGAGCGGTAAGGCAAAGGCTTTTGCGGTTTCATCACCCGCAGAGCGGGAGTGACGCAACACAAGGCTTCATAGATGTACAGACCTTGTAGCCAGAGCTTTTGATTTTCGGACTCTTGTCGTAATTCATGCGCCTTGCGGAACATGACCACCATCGTGCAATCCTCGTTCCAATACTGATCGTAGGTCATTCCAATGGACATATAGAACGGACAGAGTTCCTCGAACTTCTTGGAGTAAGTGAAAAGGGAGGGTGGGCGGTTTTGACCGCCGCCCCTCCCTGATTGTTCGGACTCGGAACCACTTACCAATTCGGAGTCCACTCCAAGTTTTTTCCCTCTTCGGGTTCGTCCAGAAGAGTTCTGATCGGCTCGTTGTACATCTCTGCCAACTTCTCGATCAGGCTGTGCTTGTCGCCGAGCTTGGAGTAGATTTCCTCCACGACCTCAGTTTTCTCATTACGATGGTGAGCGAGGAACGCACCGGCGAACAGAGCCGGAAGCACCGTCATGGGCTTGCGGTCAATGTCATCTGCAACGAAACCGTTGCTCTCCATCTGACGGACGGTGTTGCGAGTGTACTCCAACACATAGTCCTTGCCGTTATAGCTGAAAGTGAGCTGCTTTGCCATATCCAAGTCCTCCTTGCAGAATTACCGCCGATTACTCTTCGGCGAAAGTGATGACCGTGGAAGGAGCAATGGTGATGTTCATATCCACGACCTCGTTTACGCCGCCGCCCACAGGGTACACGGACAGTTCGCCATCAAAGGAGAACTTGCCGTTGGAACCATCGGGAGTAACCACGCCACCGGCTTCGGTGCCGCCGAACCAGACAGCGTACTGCTCCTTCTTGCCCTCAAGAGCCTTGAGCTTGGCGTAGTCGGCCTTGTCGTAGTTAGACAGGAAAGACAGACCTTCGAGGGACTGGATACCCGCAATGTAGGTCTGCATCTTATCGCTGAGAGTGGTAGTTTCCAGCATCTCAGGCTCACCGCCGAGGTCAGGGAACTCCTTAATGTCGATCAGCTTGGTATATGCTTCCGCAGCAGCGGCCTTGTGCATCAGAAAAACCTTGTAAGTGCTAATAGCCATTTGAAATTACCTCCTGTAAAAGTTTTCACCGTCTGTTTCCACCCTGTATCGAGCGGTCATACGGTAGATGGTTGCATCGTCCATATTGGGAACAGGGGCAAGGGACAGGCGCTTGAAGTTCATCTTGTACATGAGATCATCAATAAACCCGATGATCTTCTTACACTCGCTCTTCTTGCCGGAAGTTTTGTTGGAATAGACATTTACCTCGTACATGAGGGTGGAAAACCGCTCTTCGTCAGCGGTATCCAACCGATCAGCACTCGTGTAATTGTCCATCTCAACAAGGCTTACATAAGGAAAGCTGGACGGAGCTTTCACATACTCGCCTGAAACGAAAATACCGGAAAAGGCATCACGGAGCGCAACCGCAATGGGGGTGTAAACTTTAGACTCCACATCAATCATCGGTTGAATACCTCCTTCACCAGTTCCGGCAATCTTTCTTTAAGCTGCTTGGCAGCTTCATACATAGGCATATTTGCAGGATTGCCGTGGGTCGTGACCAAGGTTCCCTTGTCGGTTTCCTTGCGAACCACGCCATTCGTGCCGGGGCTTCCGTAGTAGCCCCAAGTGGACTGGTTGCCTTTGCCTTGACCATAACCGCCCCTTATCATGCCGTTTTTACCGGCTTCGGGGTGGTTGTCTGCATAAGTGATACCAGTACCAAATTCAATAAACAGTACCGCCGAGCCGAGAGCCACAACCGCTCTGACATTCTCACCTCGGTTTTCCACCGATACCGCCGAGTCGTTGACACCATCGTACTGTGCCTTTCCGAACCCCGCTGCCGCAATCTGGTAGCCCTCCTGCGTTAGTCGGTTCAGAAGCTCTTTCGAGCGTTCCTCAATCCACTTCGGGTATTCTTCAAGGGCGGTCAACAGTTCGGCGATACCGTCACCATTAAGGCCAATCTTAAACTTCCGCTTCACGATACCGTCACCTTACTAATGGCGATTGCCACGCTGTTCGGGGACTTCGCTACACGGCGCACCGTGTAATCGAAGACGGGGTTGCCCTCTTTGTCGTACTCCGGCTTCTTATCAACGAACAGAACGGTATGCTCGTCAATCGGGCAAGACAGATCGTCCGTTACGATCACCTTGTCATAGGTGATGAAGTTTCCGAACTGCTCCACCTGAGCGTAGCCGGTAGCGGCAGAGATATTGGCTTTCATGGCAACGGCGGCTTCATAGCCCACCTTGTGTTCACCGGTTTCATTGCCCTCCGCATCGGTGATCGGGTCGGAGTTGATGTACAAACAGTAGTGAAACTCCTGTTTATTCCTCTCCATGATCTTCATACCGACCCCTCCTTAAATGACGGCGGCGCAGGGAACAACCTCTCGCATCAGGGAGGGCGGTACATCTCCGTCCTCATAAGAACGGCTGATACCATTCTCGCTGTGAGCGGTTTCACCCTCAGCGCCACGCTTATTCAGCAGATAGGCCGCAACCTCCAACTGTGTGTAGTGATACTTCACAGGAACTTCGGTTTGCGTGTCATTGTAGGGATAGGCTTTGCGGAGGATTTTTTGACCGGCGATTTCAAGGTAGGTGGAAAGCACTTCCTCGGCCTGTTCGCCGGTCATAGCTTTCAGCTTGGTCAGCATATCAGTCTTAGTCATGAGTTCCACCTACCTTTCATTCGGGGTTAATTAGCCCTCAGCGGCAGCGGCAACGCCGATCTCGGAAGCGTTAGCCACATAAACGCTGCGGCTGTAAGTGGGCTTGGTAAACTCGGTAGAGATACCGGTGAACTTACCGTGATACCACTCAGGGCCGTGGTCAAGGCCGATCTGACCGAAGAGCTGATACTTCTCGCCAGCGCCGGTCTTAGCCAGCTGCTCAAGGAAGAAGTTGCCCTTGCCGGGAACAGGCTGGAACACAGGAGCCAGAACGCTCAGGTTCAGCAGCATGGCAGTACCGGCAGGAAGATACTCGCCGAGCATCAGGTAGACTTCGCCAATGGGAGTGACCACCTTGGACAGAGCGATACCGTTGATGTTACGAGCATTGGGGATCACGGTCAGGCCATTCTGAACGGCATCGGCGTTGATCTGGAACAGGGTCACAGCGTCACACCACAGGCACAGGTCTTCGTGAGGAGCGTGCTGACCGTAAACGCCACGAACCATGTCAGCAATGTCCCACAGGCCGAGAGCCTTGTTGTTCATAGCCATGACATTGGAAGTGATAGCAGACACCAGACCACGAGTCTTGTTAGGAGTAGCGTCGCTGGTGGCCTTCTGGTACACGCCGTTGATGAAGGTGTACTCAATGTCGTTGTTGATCTTGATGATCTTCTGAGCCACCTGAAAATCCAGTTCGTTGATGGGATTAGCCTGCTGATTGGCGACATTTACGCCAGACAGAGTACCCATGTTGGACTGCTTGGCATAGGAAACGCCAACGGACTCCATGAAAATCTGAGTCACATTGGTCTTCTGCTCACGAGTCACAAGGGTGGCTTCGGGAGCGGTCAGAGAAGCGGTTTCGCTGATCGCAGGCTGAGAACCGCCACCGGAGGTATACTCCTGACCGGTCACGAACTCAACATGATTGGTTATCTTGGCACGACCACCGATGATAGTGGACAGAGGGGTGCGGGTGTTGCCCTTATTGAAGAGCATACCGGAGTAATTCAGAACTCCGAAGCTGGTAGCAATCTGATCTGCCATTTTACATATCTCCTTTACTGATTATTGGCCTGAGCTTCTTCCTGAGCTTTCAGGCGGGTATAATATGCCGCAGCGGACATATCGCCGCTCTGCTGTGCTTCCTCGATCTTCTTACCATAGTCGATCTCGGTAGAGCCGGAACCAGCAGCGGGCTTGGGGGTCTTTTTGAGAGCGTCTGCTTTGACGGTTTTCGCATATTCGTCAAGGAATTTCTGCTGATTGACAAAGACCTTTGCGGTATCACCATCAGCCAAAGCCTGAGCAGTATCCTCAGCCAGAGCTTCGGAATAACCCTGAGCAATGAACTTGGCCTTGTACTCGGAAACAGTCTTGCCCTTACGAAGTTCAGCCAGTTCCTTTTCCATCTGAGTCAGTTTTTCAGCGTCCTCCTGCTTCTTCTTCTCTTCCTCGGAGAGAAGAGCATTGTGCTTCTTGCGCCACTCAGCAGCTTCGGAATTGGACTTGGAAAGAGCGTTCTTGGTCTTCTCAAGTTCGGCAGCGTTGTCCTCGTACTCGAAACCCTCCAAAGCGGCGAGCTTCTGTTCGGGGGTCATCTTGTCATAACCCTCAATTTTGGTAGTGTCGATCTTTGCCATAGAAATTACCTCCTGCGTTTATTTGGGTGTTCACTCACCGCTGATTTCTGTTTTTGGTAGGGTTTTCTCCCCTTTGCGATTAAAGTCTTCCCTGACCATGATGGAGGCTTCGGTGGGACTCGAACCCACGACCCTCTGCTTAACAGGCAGATGCTCTACCAACTGAGCTACAAAACCATAAACAAAAACGGACTAACCCTCTGGTTTCCCAAAAGGTTAGCCCGTAATGGCTGTCATCGTTATCTCGATATAACGACCTCACATTTTTTCTTGTTACTGACCGCCCACACGATCAGCTTGCCATTGCGAATGGCGACCTCGGCTTCCTTGCCGGATTTCAAAATCTCTTTGATCTCCCTGACAATCGCAGGGGGAAGAGTCACATTCGGAGTCATAGAACCACGCCTTTCTAAATCCGCACAGTATAGCACCGGCAGTTGGGGTGAGGTTTGGGAGGAACGGCATCAGCAGGATACACATTGCCGTCCAAACCATCACAATAATCACAAGTCTTGAGATCATGTTCGGATACCCATATTACGAACTCAATACCATCATCTTCTCTTGCCTGTGCCAGAGCCGCATCAGCCACTTCAACAGCGAACCAGCCGGTCATCTGTGTCCAGTACCGCATTGCGGTATCGAACTCGGCAGGAGAACCACCGGTAGCCAACAGCGCTTCCATCAGACGGTCACGCTTTCGCACTATCTCGGAGTCGTAGGAGTATTTCATCACTCGGCTCGGCGTGGACAAAACATCGGAAAGCCACCAATCCACCAACACCTCGTCCCCATGAGGTTCCGAGTCGTAATAGTGGTCTGCGATCTGCTGAAACATTTGGCGGTTGACCTCTTCCAGTTTACGGTAGAGTTCCTGCACATTCGACACCACATTCAGTTCATCGAAAGGCATTACCCGATATTCCTGAAAGAGCCGATATATCTCCCTGACTACCTTCTTGAGTTGTTGGTCAAGGTACTTATACATCAGCCCTCACCGCCATCTTCTTTCTTGACCTTAGGCTTTTTGTTGCCTTTGCCCTCGTCATCGTCATCATGAACACCGGCGAGTTTTTCCATCTGAGCGAGAGTCTTGGCTTCCTGCTCTTCGGCATACTCACGGCTCATGGCGTAAGCGATCTGCGGGTCGGAGAACATACCACAATGGGTAAAGGCCAGAATAGGAGCGATCTTGTTGTTATTCAGCATAGAGGTCAACACATTGGCCTTTTCCTGAATATTCTCATAGTTCCGGCGAGTGAAGCGGATTTCCACTTGGGACAGCTTCAAATTAAGGTTTGCCAGATCACGGCAAATGCGAAGCGTCAGTTTCAGGAACTCTTTTTCAGACTGCTTGAAAATGAGTTCGCTGTCCTTGGCTCTTGCTTCGGCAGCAGACCAACCGTCACGCATGATAACAGCGGAGCCGGTGTCGCTGGTGGAAGAACCACCGTTGCGGTTCGGCATACCACAAATCGTCAAGATCGTATCGTAGAGATGGTCGATCAGAGTTTGGGTCTGTGTCTGGTTCATTTCCTCAACCAGATACTTGATCTCGGCCTTGAGCTGCGGGTCAATGTCCTTGAACTTGATTGCGCCGTCCTGACGGAGCTTGGTGTAATCGTCAGCGGAAATATCGACATTGTGGAAGAGCATGAGCGCCTGAATGAACTGCTCTACACCGTCAAGGCGGTTGCTGTCCACATTGTTGATAGCGTCCAGAAGAGGAAGCACAATCTCAAAAGCGCCCAATCGAGCGGTGTTCATGGGATACTCGATGATGGGAATACCCAAAATCTGGTCTTCGGACTTCCTGATACCCCAAGTGTTGTCGATTTCATAGAAATGGTTGGCGGTATAGCAACTGAAAATCAGAGTGCCGTCTTCCATAGTCACATACTTTACGCCCATAACCACCGGAGTGCCAAGGCCGTTAAAGCGAATGACAAAAGAATAGCGAGGGTCGAGAGTGTAAATCTCAAAGGGAGCTTCGTCCTCTTCACGCTTCTCTGCGTCATCGGGAAGAACCATGCGGTAAGCAGTACCACAGATGTGCCACCACTCTGCCAACTCTTTATCCTTGCTGGCCTTGTCTTCCGCAGAAACATAATCGTTCAGGCGAGTCACGCTCTCGGCAACTGCTTTATCGTCCCCACGGCTGACATACTGGATAGGCTCACCCATCAGATAGCCGACCTTGAAAGAAACGATCTCATTAGCTCTGTTTTCCACAACCCTGTTGCAGATTTCAGGACGGACTTCCTTTTTGCGGCTCAAGACCGGCTGATTGCCCTTATAGTAGGAATAGAGATATTCCATTCTGATCTTGTTCTTGAGGTGGACAGTATACGCTTTCCGCAGCACCTCAACCACATTGGACTCCGTGATCTCAGCAACATCGGTATAGATGACTTTACGACCAAAGCCGTCATGTCCAACCTCGCTGGTTACATAGGCCACGGAAAACACCTCCCCTCGGTAATACTTTCCTTCACTCTACATTCTATCATGGTATCCATTGGTTGTCAAGTGTCTAACCTTTCATAATACCATTGGATACCATGTTTCGTCAACAAGGACGCTTGAAAACCTCCACCGGCGCACCGACACGCTTCCTGATCTCGTTTTCCAACAGAGCCAGAGAGTCGGGAGCGTCATCATGGGGAACCTTGCCGGAGCGAGTGTAAGTGGTCAGCTCCTTCATGAAATTCCAATACTGACTACCCCGCTGATATGTGGACTCGTGCTTGAAGTAAAAGTTCTTGATGATATTGTCGCTGGCAAACTCAATTCGGGTCTGCTTATTGCTGACCGTCCGCTTCGTCCTGATCGAGATGTTATACCCTCTGGCTTTACACAGATCGGCAACATCTCTGGCATAATACTGACCCGCATTGTTCGACTCGAAGACCGCTTCGGAAGTCTTGTTTTTAATAAGGCAGTTGGCACATTCGGGCTTGGTCACTTCGGCGGGAGAGTCATCAAAGACCACATCGACAATGTAAACCTCGCTTCCGTACAGAGCCGCTACCGGCATGGAGGTCGAGTCGCTGCCACTCTCGGCGGTATCGGCTACCGCAATGATCGCATCGGGGTCACGGTCAATAGGCAGCTCGAAGAAATAGTTGAGTTCCTTCTTGTTGAAGAGCAAACCCTTGGCTTCAAAGGGCTGCTGCTGAAATTCAGACTCAAACTGCTCGGCGCTCAGAAGCTCACGCTGCTCACGGAAGTAGGCCGTGGTAAAAACCTTGGTTTTCAGCTTGGGGTTATAATACTCATAATTGGACTCGTCCGTGATCGGGTCGAGCGCAGGGATTTCCACGGCTCTCCAAGTCCACCCCTGCTTTTGGGCTTCCTCCTGCAATCTACCGATAGGGTCATACAGAGAGTAGCGAGTACCGGTGGCTACGATGGGAGTACCTTCAATGGCACGACCCATAATATCGCCGGAAATGATCTCCCATTTATCATCAAGCCGCTGCCGGTTCTTGGCTTCCTCTCGACCTTCCACACAGTCATCGAGGTACAGAACATTGGTGGCTTCGGACAAACCGACCTGACGAGCATCAATGGAGCGACACATGATCGTGGGGAAGCGGCTCTTGCTCTTGAGGTTGATGACCTTGGTATCCGCATGGGTCTGTACCAGTTTGGCTTCGGGGAATACATCGTAAAACAGATACTCATTTGGTGTGACCAGATATTCCAGACAGCCATTGTAGAAACTCTTTACAAGGTCATCACCGGTTCCTTCCATCAGGGTTGAGCGGTCAGGATACTTGCCAGAGATCATATTGACAAAATTGATACCAGTTTGCGACTTACCGGCTCGTTTCGGCTCCGAAATGGTCAAAAGTCGCAGTTTTCCGTCAAGAACATCTTGGTATCCTTGCACCATCGGCTTCAAATAGTGTCGCCGAGGGGCATAAAAGCGGTCTTCGGGCTTCCTGTCCAGTTCGATATACAGGAGGAAGCTGTCAAAGAAGTGCGGAGCATCGAACAGGAGCGACTTCCTCCACATTTCGTAGAAGAAGCTGGCTTCCTTGGGAGAACTCTCCCTCAACATCTTGGCAGCGGTAGCTTTCAGTTGCCCATTGACAGCATGAGCGGCCTGAAAATTCTCCTGCTCCCATTGACGGCAAGCCGACAGCAGATCGGTGTAAGCACCATGGTCAGAGGGCTTCTTGCCCATGTATTTCAAAATAGCGTTTGTCACAGCTTCGTAATTCATAGATACCTCCAAAAAAGAAAAACGGACTACCGAAAACCGATAGTCCGTCATGACTGTTACTCCTGCCGTAATGCGGGAGCCAATTATTCACAAAAGATGCTATCCAGAACCGCTAAATCCCACAGGGACACGCCAAGATCACCGGCAAGAGTTCGGGCGTTTGGTGTGTAGCGAGAGTTGGTGATGACCACGGCTTTATCAGCCTGATATTTCCTGCTGCCGGAGAAAACCTCCTGCACAGCGCTCACACCTACGGAACCAGTATAGCACTTGCATTGGAAAGCGTAAACCTTTCCCCGCTTGGTGGCGAGTATATCCACGCCATAGTCGCCGGTGGCAGGGGTAAAGCGTACATCGTGATACCCTCTGGCTCTCAATTTGTCGGCGACATAATGTTCGAAGTCCACGCCGGTCATGTTCCGCACTCGCTTTTTCCACGGCTTCGGGAAAGAGGGCGACTCCACCGCTCTGATCTTGGCAATGACGAGCTGCACCAAGTAGGCCACCACTCGCACAAGCCACCAGATCAGCGAAGCTCCGACCACAAAACAGCCGAGGAAACCATAAAAGACAGTACCAAATACCCACAGCACACATGAGTAGCTGGCCTTGAGCGCCGGTAAGATGAAGCCGAAACGAGAAAACGCCTGAGCGATCTCCTGCCCTCGGTTCCGGCAGAACTGTTTATAGGATTGCCACATGGTAAAGACCTCCTTTGGTCAGGCCACAAGGAACTCGTCAGGAGCCAAGATGGGTTCATGAACACCCTGCACCCAATCCATGTTTTTGCCGTACTTATACATACCCTCGTACAGAGGACGGTTGCTGAGAATACTCTTGATGGTGGACACTTGGAAGTGGCTCTTCTTTCGAGTCACATAACCGGCCTTGGCAAGAGCATCGGTGATCGCCAACATGGACATACCCTCTGCGTTGCGCTGATAAATAAACCGCACGATCTCTCGCTCATAAGCATCAATGACCAGTACACCGTCCACGACATTGTAGCCGTAGGGACGGCGACCACCGCTGTACCCGCCGCAGGAAGCCTTGATGTTGCGACCCTTGCCGGTACGAAGAGCAATGTTCTTACGCTCCTGCTCTGCAACGAACATCAGCAGAGAGCGGTAGATGTTAGCAAACTCGTCACCCTCTTTGAACTTCTCTTCCACACTCAGCAGCTTTATGTTCCGCTTTTCCAGAGTGTAGAGGTAGTAGAAGTAGAGTTTGGTGTCACGAGCGATACGGTCATTCTTGAAGATGATGACGGCCTGATAAGGAGGATTGGTGGTTTCGGCTCCGTAGAGCAGTTTGTCCAGTTCCTCACGACCATCTTTGGAACCGCTGACGGTATCAATCTTCCAGTCCACGATCTGATAGCCGTGGTTGTGAGCATAGAGAAGAATGTCCTGTTTTTGAACATCAATACCGTACTTATCGTCCTCGGCCTGTTCGTCCGTGGATACTCGGATATAGCCGATTGCGTTTTTGAAAGTCATCATGATTTTCACCTCTCTGGTTGTTGTATTTAGTATAGCGTAAGTAAATGTAAATGTCAAGAGGTAAATGTAAACACGCCTTTTTCTTTTCGGCGGGATTTTTCGGCAACGGCTCGGTGGATTGGTTTGGGTGTGTTAGGTGTGCCATTTTCAATTTTTCCTATAAACTCCCTTATAGAACGCTCTATATAGAGGACTTATACCATTTTTGAGAAATGGTACACCCTACAATCGAAAAACCCTTGGAAATAAAGGCTTTTTCATGGGTGGATTATTTTTGTGAAGACTCTCGATAAGAGGGTCTTTTTATATTTTGCGGAATTTTCGCCCCTCCCCCCGCCCTCGCTCCCGCTCCAATATCCCCCACCCACCGGCAACCGGCAGCGCCGAAAACCACCAGATCAGCAGGGAAAACCGACCTTGCAAGCCCTGAAAACAGGCCAGCGGCGGCACTTCACAAACTATTTACATTTAATCATGATTTTATTTTACATTTACTATTGACAAGTAAGTGCAAAATCCCTATAATGGGATTATCAGAAAGCGACAGCAAACCCCGCTTTTTTATCGAGTTACGCCGCCGCAAACATGAGTTATTGAAAGGAGCTTAAAACCATGTACGAAAATCTTAAATCTAAGGTAAACGCATACCATGATACCCGCAAAGCTACATTTGCAAATGACCTTGAAACCATCACCACCGGCCACGCCCTAAACCATTGGTATTATCGGGACAGAATGACCGAAGCAGCATACCAAGCAGCCAAAGCCACTTCCGAAGATCAGCCATTGCCCGAACTGTGCAAGAAGAAAATGCTTGTCCGCTTTGATCGTGAAAACGAAAAGGACAGAGCAAGCGCCCTTGCAAAGCTCGAAGCGGCAGCAGCTTGTGACCCTCTGGAAAGCGTCACATTTTCCGTTGACTGGTACAACAATAGAACATGGGGTAAAAACCCAACGGCAGAAGTCAGAGCTTG
>OLOX01001935.1_pt1 | contig 18093 bp, 18 predicted proteins | sample 1672091 | NCBI WGS metagenome assembly OLOX01 (sample SAMEA3136644, study PRJEB25190) | human gut metagenome | reverse complement strand
AGCATCCGCTGTATCACCTGATACACGATGAACCAAATCCGGAAATGACATCCTTTGTCTTCCGGGAGACCCTGATGACGCACCTGCTTCTTTACGGAAATGCCTATGCGCAGATTATTCGAAATGGCAAGGGCGAAGTCATCGCACTCTATCCATTGATGGCCAACCGAATGAGCGTAGACCGTGACGATAAAGGCCATGGGACGAGGAAACAGTATTGATGTCAGGTTGCCCCCGATAGTTCTCGGAAACAAATCAACTAACCGCTTTCGTCCCGGTTATTATCATTAGTTCTCGGAAACAAATAGCAGTTTTTTAATTCTTTCAAAAGACAACTGCTATTAGTCTTTTTTAGGATACTTCCATATTGTAATTAATTCATCTGATAGCATTTCTGCTCTGGTTAAAATTTCATCTTCGCCCCATTTGCTTACAGTTGTCAAGTAACTGCTAATTCTTATTGGTGTGTGTCTATATCCTATGGCATTTCCTACCTTGTCAGTACAATCAACTTTATCCGAGAACCTCTTGTTCTGATACTCAGAATTGTACCCAGTTAATGTAAGATTGCCAATTGTATGGACATAGGTTTCATGAATTCGATTCGCATCTGCTCCAAGGTCAGATTTCCAATCATCAGACAGTGTTTGCGGCATAATATGTTCAATTGTATACTCCGAAGTAGGAACATACTCTTTCCTTCTATTATTCTCAAGTTTATCCAGAATTGTTTTAGTCCTGGAAGAACTTAATGAATAAATTTTTAGGGTTTTGAGCGTGTCCTTAATTTCAGTATCACTTGGCATTCTCTGTGCCCAAGTCAACGAAAAGAGATTTGCTTTAAATGATTTTAACTGATTGGTAGCATCAAGGCTCTTCAGCATAGAAATACAAACCGGTCCAGCAGTATTAGTTGGCAACGCACATATAGCTCTACGCATCCAATACGATTCCATAATTGTAAGAATTTCAACAACATCGTCATCAGCGATGAAACCATCATTCCTGTCCGAGAGAAGTTTTAAGATTGCTGGAGTAATCTTAAACTGTCCTGTCTTCCGGACCTTAAATAAGGCTCTTTGTATACGCGTCCCTTTATCAGAAGCGGTATTCCATTCTGTATAGTACTTCGAATACTGATGGATTTGTTTTACAATTCCTTCTGTTCCATCAGCTTTGTTCTCATAGTAGTAATTTTTGAATACATCATAATAATCTCCAACTAACTGTCGCTGCAAAACAGACGTCATATAATAATTGAAGAAACTTTCAAATTGAGAAGACTCACCAGATTCCATTCCGAGAGCTTTCTCCATAGGATGCCAATATTCCAGATACAGTTTTGTCTGCTTTGACGGCTCGACTGTCATCAGGAGAAAATTGCGAATTTTGTCAGCAGTAGAAAGCGGCAATCCTGTACTATTCACCGTCTCAAATACTAACTGTGCATTATCTTCGGGAACAAGACAGATGTCGACTAATCTCAGCTTTTTTATTCCATCATACACCAATTGAGGTTCAACATCACTGTCACAAAGAGCCTTGTAGATGATGCCATAATTCTCGAAAATCTTGCTCCTTTTAATATCATCCGGCTTAGTTCGATTTTCAAGAAGTTTCTTCCATGCATAGAAGTCTTCTTCATTTAACCTTACTTTGTAATATGTATCCCCAGTCTCGTCCTCATTTGTCAGATATCTGCGAGACAATTTTTCTAATGATGTGGTTGCTTTATTATAATCAGCATCATCAACTATTTTCGCTCTTGTGTAGTCCCCAAGAGCAAGTAACACAATTGAGATTGTAGTAAGACGCTGCTGTCCGTCAATCACCAAATATTCCTTTACTGCGGAAGCATGCATCGCGTCCTGCTTTGCAAGGTAGATGACAGAGCCAATAAAATGACAAGGCCTTTCATTATCTTTTGCCACCTTTAGAATGTCATCTATCAATTTTAAGCAATTATCCTTCTTCCAGCTATATTTTCGCTGATAAATAGGAACATAGTATTGAGCCTCTGCCCCTAAAAACTTTGTCAATTCTGTATCTATCGCTTTCACAGCGCGCTCCTTTATTGTCCATTCCATCACATCATTGTTTCGTTGATTTCAAGTAGCGTAGAAAATAACCGCATTATCGTTCCTCATATATTCTACAACTTCAAAACCTTGAAAGGTCCAACTTTATTTTTCCGCTGTGATAATCTCTATGACATTGTGGGCATAAGGTCACCATATTGTTGACCGATGGTTCACCACCTTCGCTGTACAACATGATATGATGACCATGATTGCCTTGAAATTGTCTTAAACAAAAGAAACAGACAAATTGATCCAGTTCTTTTCCTTCTTTTTGTGCGCGAATATGTGCGCTACTTCTCTTTCGAGCCATTTCCGCCTCCAAGGAGTTTTAACGCATCCTGAATTCGATTAGGCAACTCTTTTGCATCGCCCTTTGCCGCAGTACCACGTGCCTTGGGAGCAATTCGAGTCTTGTCCTTCACCACTTGAGCGTGCAGATCTGCTGCTTCTCTTTCGGTTAAGTTATCGAATTTTATCCAAAGGGCATGATTGCGAGGTGTATCTTTGTCTTTATCAGGACAAGTGCGAGCGTTATGCCCATCCTTTCCACAAACTGAACATTTCATTGGTAACCTCCTTAGAAAGTAGTAATTTCAACAGAACTACCGTCTGCTTTCGCAGAAATACTGCCATTTCCTTGAGTTACCAAAATTGTATTTTCAGAAAGTCTCGGAAGGCCTTCTTCATCCAAGAAGAACTGAAAAATTTCTACTTCACCAGACTTTTTCTTAACTGCAATGTGGTTCTCCCAGACATTAAGAATGGTGTCACCCTTCTTCAAAATTTCAAATTTAATCTGCATAATAATGCTCCTTTCAGCGTATCAGTGTTGATTTTTAGTATGTCTCTATAATTTCTGAATCATAAGCTCCAAGAGGATATTCAGTAATACAACCCTTGACCCCAAAATTACAACTACAATATCTGCACACAAAATCCACGCAATCAAACCAGTGTTGCGTCTCTGCTCCCATCTGACGTTCGGCTATACAATCATCGGTGATATAATCTGCAAGATCGATCACATTGGTAGCACCACAATGAGGACACTTGATAACACGCCTCATACTGATGCCATCCATGCCCATTTCCATTTCATTCAGCTGAACGGTTTGGTAATATTCCTCTAAAGCCTTTCTGAAAATCTGTGATTTAGGCTGTCCTGTCATCCGGCTGCAATATGCAAGCATCTGGTTCTCCTCATCATTAAGGCGTACCCGATACTGGTTGTCACGTTTATCGTCTACAGTTGGTCTGCCTTTTCCAGCCATGTTATGCCCCTTTTTGGATATCCATTTAATCTTACTATCCCCAATTATACAGATTTCGACATTTCTTGTCAACGATTAAAGGTGTATCCATTTAATAAACTTTCTATGAACAGCAAAACCGCCCAGACCGAAGCCTGAGCGTCACACTGTTATTTTCATCTTATTCGTTTATCGTAATCTCAATCCCAGACTTGAATTCCACCACAAAGTGGTCATCGAACACCGTGATTTTCTCAACCATCCTTCTGACCAGGGATTCGCTGTACTCGGTAACTTCTTCCGGCTCACTCTGAAGAAAAGCAACCATGTCAGCCATGCGCTGGCGAATACCATCCTTGTTGGCTTCCTGCAAGAGCAGTTCTTCCTTTTCCGCTCGGAGTTCATCGATCTCATCGGCAAGGGCATCGTAATTCTGCTTTGCATTTGCCAGTTTCAAGAGTTCCTGCTGAAGTTCCAGAAGGCAGGCATCGATTTCTTCCACGGCTGCACTGTTGCTATCCCCAAGGCATCTCTCAAAACTTGTCTGCAGAGCGGGGATGAAGGAAGCACTGCCTGTGATGACTTCGTTAACTGCCCGGACAACCACCTCATGCAGAAGTTCTTCCTTTACCGTTCGTGCCGTACAGGACGGACGGTCTTTTTCTACCCGGCTGAGGCATCTCCAAACTGTGGACTTGCACCCACGGTTGTTCCAATTGATTCTGCGGAAGATGTCGTTGCAGTGGGCGCAGTACACTATGCTCGAAAGAGCGTATCGGCTGCTGTAAATCCTGCGTTTTTGGTCAGATCCGCACTCCATGTGCGCTCTGCGGTACATTTCTTCCCGTACTTTCATGAATTTCTCACGGGGAATGATAGCCGGATGGCTGTTCTCCACATAATACTGCGGAACGATGCCGTTGTTGGCCACACGCTTCTTATTCAGGAAATCAACCGTGTAGGTCTTCTGCAGGAGTGCATCGCCGATGTATTTCTCGTTCGTGAGGATCTTCTTCAACGTACTCTGCAGCCAATAATTGTTTCCGGCGGCAGTCTTGATGCCATCCACTTCCAAACCCTGTCCAATCTGGAACAGGCTTGCACCTTCCAAATACTCTCGATAGATTCGCAGGACAATTTCTGCTTCTTCCGGGACAATAACCAGGTTGCCTTCATCGTCCTTTGTGTAGCCGAGGAAGCGGTTGTGGTTGACCTGCACCTTCCCGGCTTGGTAGCGGAATTGCAACCCCAGTTTTACATTTTGGGAAAGGGACTGCGATTCCTGCTGTGCAAGAGATGCCATGATAGTCAGAAGGACTTCACCCTTGGCATCCATCGTATTGATGTTTTCCTTTTCGAAGTACACAGAAATGTTCTTTTCTTTCAGCTTGCGGATGTATTTCAGGCAGTCCAGCGTGTTGCGGGCAAATCGGCTGATGGACTTGGTAATAACCATGTCGATCTTGGATGCCATGCAGTCCTCAATCATGCGGTTGAACTCTTCACGCTTCTTGGTGTTGGTACCTGAAATGCCGTCATCGGCATAAATCCCGGCAAGCTGCCACTCAGGATTTCTGTCAATGAATTCTGTGTAATGTTCCACCTGCGCCTCATAACTGGATTCCTGTTCGTCACGGTCAGTGGAGACACGGCAGTACGCTGCCACACGCAACTTTGGTTTTTCTTCCGTGACCTGCCTTCTGCTGCCGACTCGTTTTCTCGCCGGAATCACGGTGATCGTTTTCTCAGCCATTCTGCACCTCGCTTTCTATCAGACTGTAAATGTATGCGGCCTGCTTGAATGGGTCATCGTATCTGTGGGTGACCTTTCCTATAATAAAAGCGGTCTCTGCTTTGCAAGGCGGCGGTGTTGTCCGTTCCCGGATTCTGCCCAATGCTCCAGCACGGCGATCTCGCTCTTCTACGACCTTGGAAAAGGTTTCGCTGTCAATGATCGCAGGATAAAAATCATCGCCCAAGTAATGCTCGTTTTGGAGCATCCTTTTTGCACCGCTGTGGAACAGGGTAAGCCCTGCGGCTTCTGCTGCGGGTACCAATGCCAGCCCGGAAAGGTAGCCACTGAACAGGGTACGCACCTGCTCAGCTTGACCTTCGTCAATGACCGCCACACCGTTTTCGATTCTGTATCCGTATGGGATGTGGTTTGCCATATTCATCGTATCCTTTCTTTCAGTGTCAATCCGCATTTCAGGTCAAAGGCTGCGGTGATTCTTTCGTGTATCACAACCCGCTCCACAAACTGTGAAAAACAATCCCCGTCAAACTCCGTCAACATCTCCCCACGGTTGCAAAAGCGGATGAGGTCTGCCAGCTTTCCGGCCTTTTTCGTCTCTCCGTTGACAGAGAACACCAGATGTTCTTTTTCTTCAGTCAGTGCCTGTGCTTCCGTCAACAAGTCGTTGGATTCCTGTGTGAAGAGTGCCGGGTCAAGGTAGCCTCGTGTCATAAGCGTAGTCAGTGTATTCTGCCGTTCCGCATTCTTCGCCAGCCGCTCATCCAGTTCTGACAATCGGCTGACGGCATCCTTCTGGCTAATGCTCCGCAGGGAAGAAAACAGTGGCTGCAAGACTTCCTTGTGGGCGAATATCAGCTTGTTCATCATCGTAACGAATGCCATCTGCAGGGCATCTTCCCGGATGAACTTCTGGGAGCAGCTGTTCTTGTCCTTCAGATGCCCGGAGCAAGTAAGTGCAGGATACTGGATGTGGGTGGAATAATTCATTCTGCGTTTAAGCGGCGAACCGCACTCTCCGCAGAATACCTTTCCAGACATGGGGTATCGTGCCTGGTACTTGGAATCGCCCCTGGTGATACCTTTTTCCTTAGCACGCTGTTCCACCAATGCTGCCACCGCATCGAAATCCTCGTGGCTGACGATGGCATCGTGGTGTCCTTCCATATAAAACTGATCCATTTCGCCGTAATTTGTGTGCCTGTTGAACCGCTCGTCCGTGTAGGTCTTCTGAAAAATGCAGTCTCCTGTGTATTTCTCGTTGGAAAGAATGCCCCGGACGGAAGTGGATGTCCATTTACCGCCCTTCTTGGTCGGCGCACCCAGTTCTATGAGTTCGGCTGCTATCGCATCTGAACCCTTGCCGGAGAGCGTTTCGGAATAAATAAATCTGACCCACTTGGCTTGTTCTTCGTTGATCGCCCATTCACCATCACCTATGTAATTGTAACCGTATGGTGGGTATGCCAGCTTGAAAGTACCGTTCTCAAAACGGCGGCGGATGCTCCACTTGCTGTTTTCGGCAATGGAGACCGATTCGCTCTCGGCAAGGCTTGAGAGAATGGAAAGCATCAGTTCACTCTCCATGGAACCCGTGTCCAGATCCTCCTTCTCAAAGTAGATGGGAATACCCAAGCCGAGCAGTTTTCGTACCAGTTCAAGGCAGTCGGTAGTATTACGGCAGAAACGGCTGATGGATTTTGTAATGACCCTGTCGATGCGACCGTCCTCACAGTCTGCAACCATCTGCATCAGTGCTGGCCGCTTGTCTTTCTTCGTCCCTGTGATGCCCTGGTCGTAATACAGGTCGTAATACAATCCGGCATACTCCCAATCCGGGTGTGCCTTGATGTATCGCTCATAATGGCCTTTCTGTGTTTCAAGACTCAAAAGCTGTTTATCCGAACCTGTGGAAACACGGCAGTAGGCTGCCACGCGGGTCTTTCTCACAGCATTCAAAAGTATTGTGTTTCCTTCAATTTTTGTTATCCGTTTCATAGTCTCACCTCTCTTTCGGGCAGGTCACATATTACCTCAGTGTCCGCGCTATAGCAACGCATTATCAGGATATAAATCGGCAAGATAGGGAGAAAATACACGGCGATTTTCGGCCATAATGCGGTCATATTCACCAGTGGAAATCAGCCCTTTATCAAGCATTTTTCGTGTAATCTGCTCGGCTCTGATATAGTTATATTCATTCTGAAGCTGTTCGTTGGTCATTCTCTCTGAGGGAGATGACTGCAGCTGCTCAGGGGAAGTAATTTTTGTTACCTGCATAGTCTCGTCCTCCGTTCCGAGGGAATTTGTCTATCCCTCTGTTACATTGGGAAAAAGAACAACCCCCATAACCGCAGAAAAAGCCCGCCGCAGAGGAATAAATCTCCACGGCGGGCAAACGAGATGTCCTGCTATAAAATTAGATACGGGCAACGTAATCAAGAGCGATCCATCCCGCACCGGATTTCAGCCTGCCCCACCCCTTTGAAGAGCCGATGCCAGACTTCACTTCCACGATGGTGAACACCCCCTTTCCGGTATATTTCCCGGTTCTTGCGTAGTTCGTGCCTGCGCCCTTACGGATGTTCAGGTCATTGATGCTGACACGAACAAGGAAAGGACAGCCATTGGCAGGTGCGGTGCTGACTGCGGCATCGTACTTGGTGAGATTCCATCTCTCGATGATGCTGCACAAGTTGCTGACATAGGTGCTGGAAGTGGCATAACCACCATCTTTGATGATCTGTGCCGCCTTCTTATAATCGGTACATCCTTTGAGTCCGTCATAACGAAGCTTACTGCCGTTCTTTGCACCAAGCAGATAGGCAGAATGGTCTGCGATAGACTGCTCCACGGAAGTATACTTCCTGAAATCAGAAGTGATGGTGATGTACTGATTTCCGTTCCACTCCTGCGTTTTCTTGGTATATACAGATTTGCCATTCCAGACAGAACCACTCCAGGTATTGCTGGATAAGGACTTCTTCATGCCGAAGCAGTTGTTGGCATTCTGAGCCAGCTCACTCTTGCCGTAGCTGGACTCCAGAATAAACTGTGCCAGGGATACGGATGCAAGCACACCGCTTCTCTTCTGATTTGCTGTAAACAAAGAGCCGACCTTCTTGATGATATTTGATTCCGTCATACCTTTGAACACAGATGCCTGCATACCGCTTTTTCCCATGTCAGCAGGGGAAAGTGCTGCGGTAACCGTTGCAGCCAGATTTCCCAATCTTGCATAGAGCCAGTTTCCGGGACAGGACTTATTGGCAAACCATCTGTGCACTGTGATAAGCATCTCATCTGCTGCCGGAGCATAATTCAGTGCTTTGTTCTTATTATCAATCCATAAAAGCTTTGTCTTGCCGTTTCTTTTGCAGATATCTGTGCAGAGTTCAATGAGCTTTGCATAGACTTTATTGTTCATCTCATAGGGTTCGGTCGTTCCGCTGGCACACTCGATGGTGATGGCTCTTTGGTCATTGGCAGCACTGGAAGAACACCAGCTACGGTTCTTCTCTTCTACGCAGAGGGAAATGCGACCGTCCTTGCCGATGCCATAGTTACAGCTTGCCTGCCTGGACGGACTGGTGAAGCAGCCGCAGATGCTCTCGCAGGAGAGTTGGCCCACCACGCAATGCGGTGTGATGCGGTCGACGGAATGAGTTCTCTGCCCAGAATGGTTCGGGCCGAGTTTGGTATAGGATACCAGGGAACTATTCGTGTAAGCCATATTATTCATCCTCACTTTCCGAGCGGTCATGGAGTTGCTCTAAAACGGTCTTGATCTTTTCCGGCACAGGCAGACCAAGGTGTGCCGCATTCTCCAGAAGGCTCACGCCCTCATTGGAGATGTAAAAGAAAATAACTGCGGTTCGCAGGACACTGCCGGTCCCGATGACCTGCACATCAAGGATATTTGCAATCCCGACCAGCAGGAAAATCAGTACCTTACGGCAGATGCCCCGGAACCCCACTTCACTGGAGAGGGTCTTGTCGTTGATGGCACACATCACACCCGTGATGTAGTCGATGACTACAAAGGCAATAAGGGCATAAAGCAAGCCATCGCAGCCACCGAGAAAGTAGCCGAGCCATCCTCCGATAGCGGTGAAAATAAGCTGAATCGTGTTCCAGAATTCTTTCATAGTGTTTGTCCTCCTTAAAAATTGGTGTGAAAAAAGCGGCTACCCGGAATTGAATAGTCGCTTGGTTCACAAGTGAATTATGCTTTTCGTAGCGTATAGGTGATTTTCATCGTCTTGTCCGCTGTTTTCGTGACAGGTGTGGAAAGGTCGTTGATGGTTGCCAGGTAGTTCCGGCGCAGGGAACGCTGGATTTCGCAGCCGTTGTTCGTATACCGGGCAAGCATTGTCGTTACAGATTCTCCAACGATAGGAACTGTTATCGGGTAATAGGGCGTTGAACTCCAGGAACCAACGGAATCATAATCGCCGTTGGCTTCCATCGCATAGAGTTTGTTGTCGTTCGTATTCAAAACAACACCGTAGTCCAAGCCACCGTACTGATACAGTCTGCCATCATGGGCATCTTGGCAATTCGTCATATCAATACCGTTCATATTGATCTGCACGACATCGGCAGGGCTGTCCAGCCGAATACGATAGATTTTAGTCGGTGAGCCGGCCCTCATATAAATCGAACCGCCATAGACTCTACCGTGAAGGTAATGGTCAGAACCACTATAAAAAATGCCAGAATCAAAGGTATCTGCAGTCGTGTTGGTAATGGTATAATCCCGAAACTCGTAGGTGTTCATATCAAATTCCCGGACATTGAAGGTGCCATTGGGCTTGACGCTATCATTGGGCATCGAAACCAGATAAAACTTGCCCATCTCCACATCACAGGTGATGCGAATACGGTCGTAAGAATTATAGAGGATCACGCTGGTGACATCGATGTCCGTAGATGCCTTTTTTCTGGTTGCTGCTCCCTTATTGCGGAATAAATCAATTTCTGCAAGGTCAGCACTATACTCAGAAATGGTAAGTGTATACTTCTCGTTTGCATAGGTCAGATTGCCGAATACTGCTTTGTCATGCTCCGTATCGAGGAAAATCAGCCGACCAGCGCTATTGAAAATATTAGTTCCCTGCAATGCAGGTAGCAGTTTGCTATAGGGCTGGAATACCACATTGCCATCTCGCAGATAGTACCGTCCATTCGCATTATCGGTCGGTTTTGTGATTTCTGGGGTCTCACTGAAATAGCCGCCCAGCAAACTTGTAAGGCAGACGGATGCAATTACACCGTTGCCCTGGCTGGTCGTAAAATCATAAACAAAGGTGGCGATACCTTTATCAATGTCCAAGCTCGTTTCGGTCTTATTGCAACTCCCGCGTGTTTTATTGGTGCCGGTATTGGTGATGTTATAAACAGCACAGCCAGAGATGCCAGCATCCGCTGGGGCGAAGAAAGTATCGGGATCACTGCCCAGAGCCTTGTTGTACAGAAGCAGACCGCCATAGAAGGGAGTAATCAGACTGTCATAATCGCCCGTATTGGATTCGCCGTCAAATAGCAACTTTTCAATATTGCATCTGCCACCATAGCCGTTCAAAATCTCACTCACGGCATCGGTGACGATATTGTCCTTTTCTATAGTCTCCACGGCACCCGTATGGATGTCGGTCAGTTCAATTTTGGTGTGTCCATGCAGGGTCATTCTTCTTCCTCCTTCTGCGGATTTTCAAATTTGAATATAAAATTGGTTAGGGTATCATTGTCATGTAGCACAAAACGAAAGACTAGCTTTCTATCCCCAGGCAGGGCATCCCAGATGGTTGCTGGAGCCGTTTGTAGAAAGTCTGCCATTGGCTGTTCTTCGCTGAAGGTGGTTCCGCCATCATACGATAAACAAACACCCACTGTATCACTTGCCACAGCAGACAAGGACAGGATACTCAGCACACTCTCGTGGCTCATATCACATACAGCAATAATGGGCTGATCCTTCGGTGTAGCAGAAACCGCTGCCTGCATCTCTGAAATCTGTGATGCATCCGTCCACTCATAGACTGTGGGCGAAGGCAGTGTAATCAATAGTGATGAAGGTGGCGGGTCTGGAATACCATGTGTCAGAAAGATCTCCTGTGATAAGGCAGTCACGCCTTCAAGCGGGACAAGTACATCATCCGCTACAGTGTAATAGGTATCACCACTTTTACATAAGAAGCGATATGTTGCCAGCTTCGGAACTCCCGATTCGATGCTCCACTGCTTACCAGTTTCCGTATCCGCCGGGGTGAAGGTGAAGGCTTCTGGGGTTACCCCAGTCATCGGGATCGTTATCTGCTCACCGCCACATAGTAATTCATGGGTTGCAGAGTAGCTTGTCATAGACGGCTCAGTAACCATATAAAGCAAAATGCGCCCATCTTCCAACAGAAACAACTCATAGACGATGAGTGCCGCACGGTCAGTAGTGCTGTAATGACCATAGCCGTGAACTCGCAGTTTTAAGAATCGGGTCCCGTGGCATTGACCTTCCTGACGATAGACATAATACACATTCGTATCACGCCGCCAGACCTTCATCTGCTCATTACTCGTACCAAAGCCGACCCACATATTGCCGCTGACATACAAATTGCTGGCTACCACTCCATTGAAATGAAACCAATCCACACCCTTGACCGTATCGGTGCTGTCATCGTTTTTGCTATTATTTCGAATGACCGTCATGCCTTCTGTAGTATCCAGCAAATCCGTCAGATCGGAATAACTGCTTGTATCGCTCATCAGTATTTCACCTCGATCCCTTCCACACTTTTGAATATCGTGGTATCTACGCTCAGTGCGGCACAAAGCCCCTGATCGATTTCCTGCATAGCGGAAACCGCAGAGAAATTGTGCCGCAGTGCAAATACACCACCATCTGTAATAACCCAGTCCGTTGCATAGGTGGAATCCACCGCAGTGGTAAATGTCCAGCCTTCCACGATCTGTTCCACAGACAGCTTTTCCCGGATACCACGGATTTTGATGCCTCGCTTACGAAGTGGTAATAGCGAAATGGTCGCAGAAAGATTTTTGCTCGTAGGCTCATCTGTGCTGACAACACAGCCATCTACCATAGCAATCGGTGTTGTCGGGTAGAACTTAAGCGGATACAGCTCAATGGTTTCTTCGGCAGTCAGCCTACCATTCCATTCGCCCAGACCAGCAACAAGGCCTTGACCGCTGATAGTCGCTTTTATCTGATTTGCACCGATATGGGCTGTTCCTCCGGCAATCTTCATAAGAACAGTGAGGTTATTGGCACTGTTCGGAGCAACACGGGTCAGGGGCAAGAATAAGGTCAGAATGTGGTTGCCATTGATGCAGGTCTTAGTCGGAATGAAATATTCCAAATCCTCGTTGTTAATGCGATAGACCACTTCCAGCTCCGCCTGGCCTTTTTCCGTAAAAGTGTAATGAACAGGCTTCGTGACCTCGTTTTTATCATCTGTGGTATCCTCATAGCTTGCAGTGCCTTCGACCGTTCTGACAGTGTCCTCTGCAGCAACACTGAGTAAAATTTCCGCAAGGAAGTGGGCACTGGTTTCCTCTTTCGCCGTAAAATCAATAGAGAGGATTTCTGTGTGAACATCGCCAATATCGATCTCGGCGGCGTTTACAAAGTTGTACACGACAGTCTTGCCGGACTCCACCTGGTTGATAAGCCCAGTAATGTTTTTGTCGTTTTTACTCTTAGCAGCAGACAACCTTGGATTTTTGCCCACGCATTTAAGACTGTGCTTTCCATTGACCTTATAGGTGATGCCAGTAATACAGGAAATTTTGCTTTCATCTGCATGACCGCCGGAAAAAGTAAGAATGTCCCCAGGATCAAGAGCCGGATTGCCAATGGTCGTACTCTCAAAAGGAACATAATCAATAACAGAAACTGCATTTAGGATTGCAGTCAGCATACGCTCACGGGTAGCTTTTAGACCATACTGTAGCAAAGGGTTGACGCCCAGATTCATGGTCAAGCCATCATCTTTTTCCAAGGCATAGTACTCGGCAATATTCGACCGAATATTCGTGGAGGAAATTGCGGTATAGCGAGTGATGAAATCGGAATAAGTGCTGTCGAACCGCTGGGTGGACGGAATATTCATCACAGAGGTCGCACCGTATTGTACCAGCTCCAGTTTACCTTCACGATTGATACGGCAGAAACACCCCAATACCTGTGCGGTGTAATATAGCAAATCCCGATAGCTTTCCATGTCATTATCCGCATAGATACCGAGAATTTCCTTGCCATTAGGGAGTTGCTCCAATTCTTCCTTGCTCTGGGCCAGCTCTACATGACAGTCATTGCAGGCTGTTGCAAGAAAGTCGTATGCTGTGCCGCTGGAAGAATTGAGCTGGAGGGGCTTATCAAATCGGAGCATATAATCATAGGCTTTCAGTTCCAGGCAGCGGATAGCTCGGTTTGCTTCGCTGACCTCAAACACACCCATCGGCACTTCTTCTTCGGTTTCGTCCCCATACACCAGATGGAATGACAGACGAATCTCTGCTCCGTCCAGAGTGTAACGGTCAACATCCGAATACAGGCTGATACCCATTTCAGCCGCATACACCGTACCCAACTCGATCTCCGTGCTTCCGCAGCACTGCCGAGTGATATAGCCGGAGCCTTTCACAATGTCATCATTACCAAACTCGTAGGTCTGGTTCGTCTTAGTCGTGATGCTGCCCGTCCAGTAAAATGTACGGGTGTTTTTCTGCACCGTTTCCATGAATTTATCGCTGACTGGATACATCAAAACACCCCTTTCTTAGAACTCATTCAGCGTAAAGGATACCTTCCACAGTCCTTTGTAGGAGGTGTCCTTTTCCAGCTTTGCCTTATATCCCGTGATATACATCTCAGCTTCTTTCTGCTCCAGCGTTTCCGTATCAAAAAATCGGACGCTGATCTTTGTTTTCTGCTTATACACCGTCAGCTTCTTCAGCCACCGTGGAGTTACAGAAAAATCAACGGATATGGTGTGAACGCCGGAACGCACCACATCCCGCTGAGTAGTCCCAGCTTCTGTTTCGCCGGAGGAATCTGCTTCCACATCGTTCATCGCTACATCGTAGGATGTCGGTAAAGGAAGGTTCTCCCCATCAAAAACAAGATATTGAATAAATGCCATCGGCACACACCTCCTTATCTGCCGCCGGAACGAAGACTCATCCGCTTCTGTGCATCCACGATAACTTCGTCCAGCAGGTTGTTTCCAAGATAGACTGGGATAGAAATCATGCCCGGATTCTGGCTACCCATGCCGTCTAGCATCTCACGGATACCAGAAAGCAGACTGGATACAGCTCCATCAGACACACCGCCATTGGTGCTGCCGCCGCCAGCCATCTGCACTGCAGATACCTGTGGATTGATGACCATATCAGCAGCTGCTCCAGACACAGCTTTCTGCACCAGACTACGGCTCTTTTCGATGCCTTTCGCCAGACCAGTCATAAAGTCCGGCATCCAGCTCTCATAATCCGTCAAAGGTCCTTCGTCTGGGACCGAGAAGTGCAGAACGGAACGGATCTTATTTGCTACTCCTGTCACGGCATCGGTAACTGCGCTGATGCAGGATTTGATACCGTTGACGATGCCCATGACCAGGTCTTTGCCCCAATTGAACGCCTGGGATGCAAGCCCCTTCACATAGCCGACCGCTTTCTCAAAGCCGGAGTGAATGACCGTGTAGATCTGACCGATGATGCTGCCGATGGCGAATTTTACATTGTTCCAGATACTCGTGATGACCGACTTGATCGAGTTCATCACAGAGGAAATCATGGATTTAATGTTGTTCCAAGCCGAGGACACTACGCCCTTGATGGCGTTCATCACTGTGGTGACCGCATTTTTAATGGCATTCCACACAGTCGTGACTACACCCTGGATGGCTGTCAGAACCGTGGTAACCACGGACTGAATTGCTGTCCAGATGGTCTGGAATACATTCTTGATGCCCTCCAGCACAAGGGTAAGGAAAGCAACGATGGCATTCCAGATTTCCTGTATCTTCTGGGACACAGCCGTGAAAGCCCGCTCAATCAGAATACGGATGGCTTCAAATATGGTCTCGAACAAATACCGAAATGCCTCCAGTAGCGGAGAAATCGTATCATAGATGCTCTGCCATACAGAGGTGATCGTATTCCAGATGGTGGTCATCACACCACTGATACTCGTCCACGCTGCCGTGAACACACCTGTGATTCCTTCCCACAGAGTAGCGAAAAATCCAGAGATCGCACCCCATACCGTCTGGGCGATACCGAGGATGGACTCCCATGCCGTAGACAGGAACGAGGTGATGGCATTCCATGCTGTGGTGACCGCCTGTTTGATGCCCTCCCACAAATTGATCCAGAACTGCCGGAACCCCTCACAGTTGTTCCAGAGATAAATGAAAGCCGCAATCAGGGCGGCAATCGCTGCAATAATAAGGGTGATGGGGTTTGCCAGCATGGTCACATTCAGGGCGGCAAAGGCTCCCTTCACCACATTGATGGCCCCAGCAATCTTCGGTACGATGGTCATAATCGTACCAATGGCACTGACCACCTTACCAATCACTATCAGCACAGGTCCCAATGCCGCTGCAAGCAATGCCACGGTCATTACGACCTTCTTCGTGCCTTCGCCCATACTGTTAAGCCAATCCACGAACTTCTGAATCCAGCCAGCAATCGTGCGGATCGCAGGCATGAGCAACTCGCCAAAGGAAATGGCAAGCTCCTCAAGCTGAGATTTTAAGATGGTAAGCTGACCTTCCAGGTTATCCTGCATGGTTGTAGCCATCTTTTCTGCGGTACCGTCACAGTTGGTGATGGCACTGTTCAGCTTTTCAATATCGCTTGGTGCAGCATTCATCACGGCAAGGAAGCCGGACATTGCATTTTTGCCTACCAGAGCTTCCGCATTTGCAGAACGCTCGGATTCAGACATCTGGGAAAATGCTACTCGGCAATCCGCCAGAATATCTCCAAGGCTTCTCATGCTACCATCCGCATTGGTGGTCTGAACCGTCATCTCGCCAAAGGCAGCACCAGAGAATTTGACCTCGCCAGTGAGATTTGTCAGCATGGTACGCATGGCAGTACCAGCCTGGGAGGACTTGATACCTGCATTCGCCATCAAGCCGATGGCTTCCGCTGTATCCTCTGCAGTGAATCCCAACGCACCCGCAACAGGCGCACAATACTTGAAAGTTTCGCCCATCATGCTAACGTTCGTATTCGCATTGGAAGACGCTGCCGCAAGAATATCAGCAAAATGCCCTGAGTCTGCGGCAGACAGACCCAGGGCGGTAAGTGCGTCAGTAACGATATCAGATGTGGTTGCCAAGTCCTCGCCGGACGCTGCGGCAAGGTTCATAATGCCTTCGATGCCGTCCAGCATATCACCAGTTTTCCAGCCGGCCATCGCCATGTAATTCATTGCTTCGGCGGCTTCGGATGCGGAGAACTTGGTCTTGGCACCCATCTCTCTGGCTTTATTCCGCAGGGCTTCCAGATCGGAACCCGTAGCCCCGGACACCGCCGCCACCTGGCTCATGGCGCTATCGAAGTCAGCGGCGGTCTTTACTGCCGCTGTACCAAGGGCGGTAACGGCACCTGTGACGGGGAGGAGCTTCTTTCCGGCAGATTCGATGTTGGAACCTACCGTCTGTAGCTTTTCACCCGTGGCAGAAATCTTCTGCAGGGCAGTCGCAGATTGATTTGCCTGCTCTTCCAGGCGTTTCAGCTCCTGCTCGGTTTCCACGATCTCACGCTGGAGTCCGTCATACTGTTCTTGGGTGATCGTACCGTTCTTCAGAACTTCGTTTGCCTGTTCCTGAGCGGTTTTCAGAGTCTGGAGTTTATTCTTCGTTTCCTCTACGGCTTGTCCAAGCAGCATATGCTTCTGAGCCAGCAACTCTGTATTGCCAGGGTCCAGTTTCAGAAGTTTTTCCACATCCTTAAGCTGAGACTGCGTGGACTTGATCTCTTTGTTTACATTTGCGAGGGCCTTGGTAAGCCCGGTAGTATCACCGTTGATCTCAACCGTGATGCCTTTGATACGGTTTGCCACGCAAGGTCACCTCCTTAGAATCTGTCCATATCCTCCTGGCTGGCAAGCTGCGGATATTTGTAATCGTCATTGCTGCTCTCGGCATACATATCATTCACCAGACCTATCGAAAGCAGGTCCAGGTCACGGATAGAAATGCCAAGCTGTACACACCGCAAAAGGAACAGCGGCGTTGTCATTTCGCGCTCACTTTTGCGAAGTTTTTTTTAGACTCGACCTCAGACTGCACATTCAAACCCCAAAGCTCGATAATCTCCGGTAAGACCTGGTAGATGGAGAAGGTGTTAAACTCGTCCAGCCAATCTTCTGGGGAGTCCGGCACAGCCGTGGGGTCTGCGTGTTTCGCCATGATAAAGGCGATGTTTTCGAACATCTCCAGAGAGAAAAGGTCAAGGCTGGACTGCTCCTCGCTGGAGGAATCCACAGCCTTCTCCAAATCACGGAGGTCTTTGTAAATATCACGATGGAATTTCAGACGATAGATACGGGGAATCGCCGCACTCGCCTTAAACATCACATCCTTGCCATCAATATTGATTTTCTTCGTCATTCCCATGATCCTTTACCTCCTCACTTAAGAGCCGGACTTCGTAGAAGCAGACTTAGCTACAGACTGAACTGCGGCCTGTGCCTCGGCAGTCGGCATATACACAGATTTGTACCAGTCATTGTAGACCGTGGCATCCGTGGTGTTGCCAGTTTTGGCCTTGACCATACCGTTCGCCAGTGGCGTGGCCTTGATGGTCAGCGTTTCCGTCTGGACTTCCTTGCTGTCCTCATTGGTCTTGCCCTCAATGCCCGGACGGGATGCAGAGCAGTTATACAGCACATGGCGAATGTGTTTCTGGTCACCATCGAACTCGAAAAGCAGGGCGAAGGATGCCAGCTCGACCTCAGAGTTCTCGATGA
>OLOX01001929.1_pt1 | contig 18160 bp, 16 predicted proteins | sample 1672091 | NCBI WGS metagenome assembly OLOX01 (sample SAMEA3136644, study PRJEB25190) | human gut metagenome | reverse complement strand
GATATGAAAAAGAATTTTTTTGCTAATTTATGGTTGACTTTTCATAGCTGGTCTCCTCTTATATAAAAAGTAATTTTATTCCTTCTACAATCCCTGTCGCAATTAGACTTCCAGTCACACCAATAGATAAATTTTTCAAATCCATTAAAAGCGTTTTCACTTTACTAGGATTTTCTTTCTTTTGGACTAAAGCATCAATTTCTGTTATTTTTTGTCTAACTTCCATTGCTTTATCCCCAAACTCATCTTCTAACAAAGAATCATACTTCTTTATTTTTGTAACGAACTCCGAAACCCTATCAAAATCTAGTGTTTCTACAGCAGTAACCGTTTGTGTTTGTATCGAATTAACATTTCCTTGCTGAAGTTGTATATTACTTACATTACCATAAAAATTATTTGTATTACTGCTCATACATACCTCCTGATACTTTTTTTCTTTATCCTGAAAATAATCTATACCTACCATTGTTAAATAAATATCCAACCTGCCGCTAATATACATTGAACTAGCATTCGTAATACAACCACACATTTTCAAATCATCTAATATTGCTTTTGCATTAAATTTAACATTAGGTATTTCCATAAATTCATCTATGCCACAACTTATAGCATCTTGACCTAACTTTCCTCTTTTTCCCAAAAGTATCTCCAAAAATTTTTCACTATCTTTTCTCAACACAAACGCTCCTATCTAAATTCATTAAGTTTTCGTTTTGTTTTTCTTCTATTTACCATTTCTATTAGTATAAACTTATTATAACATAGAACTTTCTATAGAAAAGTTTATTCTCAAAATTTAGATTTTATCGGAGCATATTTTTATTGCATAGATGCCATGTGTACCCTTTTGCAGCCATTCCACACCATATCGCTCCATGACTGTCGCAAGTTTCTTCTTCTCTGATGCAATCCATTGATTTAATTCGGTAGCACCTCTAGTGCCACCGGTGAAGCCTTCTGCCGCTAGTGCAGATTTTAATGATACCCTTGTATCAAGTCCTCGCTTACTTCCTGTAATATATGGTACAAAATCAATGTGCAGATGCGCAGGAACATCCAGCATTATCTCCATTCGGATTTGCCATAGCGACTGCAACCATATTTTCATAAGCTCTTGTCGAAAGTGCCCTGATTCTTGCTTGCATGGAACCACAATCATTTGGTACAAGAATAACTTCTGCACCTTTTAACATAAGTATTCTTGCACTTTCCGGGTATTCTCTGTCATAACAAATCATAATACCTAATTGTATTCCTTCAAAATCACACACCTTAAATTCTTTCCCTGATTCAACATCTCTTTCATCTGCGAAATCACAGGTATGCACCTTAGAGTATTTCATCAATATATTTCCCGACTTATTGATAACAAAGGCTGAGTTCTGTGGTTGCTTACTACCTTTTGTAAATGCAGTAAGTACTACGCCTATTTTATATTTTTTAGCATTCTCACATATTTGGGCAATTCTTATATCATTATCTGCAATGCTTTTTTCATATGACATAGGCAAATCATATCCTGTAATAAAACATTCTGGCAACAATAGAATATCTGCATGTTTTTCCGAAGCCTCTTCCATTGCCATAATGATAGTTTCAATATTCTTATCTATTTGTGCATTAATGGCACGTTTTTGTAGTATGGCAACCTTGAACATTCACTTTCCCTCCTATAGATAATTTAAAATGTCAGATAAGTTATTAACTTCAATATCGGCTTTTTCACTCTCGTCCATTACAGTCCACAAACTTCCAAATCCCTGTTTTATCCATATCGTTTTCATTCCTAACTGTTTTGCTGGTACAATATCATTATCAATGCGGTCTCCAATCATTACAGCATTTTCCGGCTTACAGCCACTTCTTTCCAAAGCAATTTCAAATATACGTCTGTCCGGTTTTGAAACACCTTCTTCTGCTGATGCAATGACTAAATCAATATATTTTCGCACTCCGAGATTTTCTAATCTTTCAGAAGTTCCTAATGGTTGGTTTGCGATTATACCAATTTCATAATTTCTGCTTAACCTTTTCAGGCAATCTTCAGAATCTGTATACAGCTTTTCATATTGTGATTCCCATTTAGGTAGTTCTATCCCCAATTGTTTTGCTATCTCTAAATCACCTTTTTTATTTCTCCTGTATAATGATATCGCATGTTCATAAATTTGTTGCGGAGTTAGACTAGATAATTCAGCTATTTTTTTCATCCTATCTTCATAAACTCTACTTTCATCAACCAGCGTCGAACCAACATCAAAAAATAACCATTTTATTTCATCCTTCTTAGGCAAAAATCCTCTTTGTCTCGCTTCTTCCAGCAGTCTTGGTTGAATTTCCGGATATGTCCAATTAAGCGGTAGTTCATTCATAATTGCTATTTTCTCTATCTCACTATGTAAATCTTTTTCAAACGTATGTATCTCCGCGAAAAATAACTTTCCAAAGGTTTCTTTCCCATCAAAGTTGTCTGGCGCCGTCACAGAATAAATACATATCGGATTTATCTCAAAATTAATGGCTCCTGTTTCCTCATACAATTCTCTCTTTGCTGTTTCAAGAATATCCTCACCTTGTTCTCTATGTCCTCCCGGCACTTCCCATGTACTTCTTTCTCTATGCTTGCAGAATACCCATTTTCCGTTATGTTTTGCAATAATAACTGCAAACTTCAGCATTGAATCATCAATGCTATCATAAAAATTCACTTTCGTCATATAATGCTCCTTATTAAATTTCTTCTATTTATCATTTATTGTTCCCACAAATAGAGCCATTCTATAAAACAAATGCCGTAAACCCGTATAAATACAGGCTTTCGGCATTTCTGTCCGTTATTCAAACTCGCAGCGTCTGGTTTGATTTAGGTTATTTTAATATGGTTATCTATACGTTCTTGTATTGATAACCTATATCTTTTCCACTCATTATTTTTCGTTTCACACATTTTTAGTACCAATCCAGTACCATTGCATTTTTTCATTATTGTGTGTAGTTCTAGTGGCTTTCAGTTTTGTTTTATACTACTACAAAATGAAATTACATCATTTTAATTAACATATACAAAAATACTCAATCCTTATTTTCCATTCAGCTTCAAATTTTCTGTAATTTATTATTTTTTTATAATTTACATGAATTTATGGTAGGCTTAATATTCAAAATATTATATATGTACGCTTATTCCTCTATCTTTACAATCATATTCAAAGAAAATGGGCATACTTTTATATAAATTATAAACTTTTAATTCTTCACCTGATTGAACGTCAACTAAACCATATGCATTTTTTCTTTTTTTAGCATAATCAATTAATCTCTCAAATTTTCCTTTTCCAATTGTATCCGCAAGAATAAATTTCAAGTTTTTAATATCAATTATCCATGCATCAAAATCTGGACATATATGTTCAATATTAGTTTCAATTCCCAAATATTCTTCATACATCACTATTATCTGTAAACATTCATCAACTTTTGAATTTCTCAAGTCTAATACTACATTATTTTTCTTATTTGAGCCATCATAAAATACAGCTGTACCACTCATAACCTTCTGCTTCACTTCTAAACTCTGGGCATATGCTTTTCTAATACATTCCTCACACTTTAATTTTACATTATCAATACTATCATCTAATTCTGGTTTAGGCAACAAATTAGATTTTGCTTCAAAGGATAAAATTTTATTTTGATAAAAAATAACAAAATCTTTTTCTGCATATTGGCGTCCTGTTCTCTTTAAATACACATTTGCATAAACATTATTTTCTCCAAAATATTCTTCTAACAATTCAAAAATCGTATTTTCATGCATCAAACTTTTTATTGTTTTTCCATAATCTATTTTTTTTGAAATATTAGCACTTCTCCATACTATGTCATACATTTTGTACATCCAATAATAATTTCTAGGAAAGAATAGGAATTTCGAAGTTATGAACATAAAACGTTTATCCTTAGACTTAGCAAGTATATCTATTAAATTACTTTCTTTCTTTTCATTATCTTCTAAATCAAATGCATAATTTTTCATAAAAGTTTTAAAGTTAATTTTCTTTTTACGACATATTTTCTTTACAGTTCTTAGCGGATAAAGAATATATATATTTTCAGAATTAATTATTCTTCTTATATCCTTATCAAATAATAAATTTAGTGAAAGTTTCTCTTTTCTTAAGTTACTTTCAAACTCCTGTAAATATAGCATTAACTCGAGTGATTCTTTAAAATTATTATCATCTAACACTTCCTCACATAAATTAATATTAGATTTAAAAAATTCCAAAAAATCTCTTATCTCTATAGCCGGATAATCAAAGTAGTATGATTTGAAATAATTCATATAAAATTGTTTTTCATTATTAAGCATAAAATCTTTTTTGTTTTTATACGGATAATAATAATATACACATTCAAGTTCTGCTATTATCCCAACCAGTTCGTCAATGACACTTGTATAATCATATATAGAGTCTTTTCCTCTTTCTGATATATTTTTGTAATAATACTCTGGCAATGATAATAGAATTTTCAATGAAACATGCTTATCTCTTTGATATTCGGAATAATTTTCTTCCTTACAATTGATATTATAATTGTGAAATATAATAGTCCTATTTATCAAAGTCAGCACATCTTCTGTAGTATATTTATAAAACAATTTTTTCAATTTTAATTCTACTTTATATAAAAGTTCATCATATTTTTTATTATGTATCGCATCTTCTATTTCTTCAATCAATTTTATTTCGTTCATATATTTTCTCCAACTATTTACTCAGAACCATTAGCTTAGCCAATGATTTTAATTTTATGCAGTCTCATCAAGCAACAAATCTCATAAGACTTTATTGAGATAATTTCATTACAGCCTCTATGTTAAAGTCTTTTTATCATAAACTACATCTGTCACTTTTTTATTTTATAATACATTAAAACCGGTTATCATTAATTTATTACGTAATTTGTCTTCAAAGCCCTCAATATCTTTTTTATTAATCATAATAACTAAGTTTCTTTTCGCACGAGAACATCCTACATAAAACAATCTATATGCACATAGTGGTCCATATACCGTCCCTTCCTTTAAGCATTCTTTTACGTTAGTAACATTCTTCTTTCCAAAATACTTATCCATTTTAACTTTAAGCAACTGAATGTAATATGGATTTGTTTCATTTTTTTTTGTAAATACTTGAAGTTCCTCATCTATTATACTAGCAACGGATATATATGTATCAGCTTTTAATTGTGAACACTTCATACCAATTTTATTCTCAATCTGATTAAGCATCTGGCTATAAATATAATAAAAGGCATCGAATTCTGATAATGTAATATCAATATTGCTCCACATTTCAAAGAATTTTGACATATGCACTACTGGATTAGATCTACTATTATCTGCAACAAACACAACTGTATCATGGCTTTCGCCTTTTACCCCATGCTGAGTTGATATCTTAGGATCTGACATATAATCTGCTAACACTTTCACTTCTTGAACTTTTACATTTTTCACCAATTTATAATCATTTTCTTCAACAACAGCAGAATAAAATTCCTCTCTAATATACTTTTTTTCAACACATAATGATAGGAAATCATCCACTGTTGTTGATAATTCATTATATAATGCTACAATGTCATCTAACTTATCTTTTACAAGATGCTTATCAATATGCTTTCTGATAATAAATTTTTCGTAATTAAAATATGTACCGGCTTTACGAATTATCCTAAACACTTCACCATAAAATTCTTTCGTAAAATAATCAACTATTATATTTACCGTAAACAAAAAGCTCAATAATGCATCATTTTCTCTAATTTCTTCCTTAGTCAAAACATCAACAGCATTATATTTCTTCCCAAAACTATACTTTTCCATTCCAGAATATGCATTATACAATTCTCCAACTCCTATATTATAAAATCTTGACTTATTCGACAAATACAATATTAATGAATCCTTATACTGCTCCATTAATTCAGATACATTTTTTTCTATATCAGTTACAATTCTAACTTCAGGCAAGAAATCCATATTTTCATCTTTATTTTTCTCATATGCTGTCTGCTTATAACATTCATCATTATAAATTTTATTTAAAATACTTACTATTTTAGGAGTCGTACGATAATTCACCAAAAGATTTATCGATTTATTGAAAATATTAAAATAAGTTTCAAATTCTCCATTATAATTACGATAAATCTGCTGCATCTTATCCCCTAACAAATACAATTTACTCTTCTTTCCTATCATAGAAGAATAAAATATTTGTAATACATCAGTTGCAGTATCTTGATATTCATCAATAAATACCACCTGATATTTATCAGAAATTTTTTTCTTTATTACTGGAAATCTTTCGACGGCCAATCTTGTAAAAGAAATTAAATCATCATGCCCTAAAGCTCCCCTATACAGAGAATTAAATGGTGCTTGATTATAAGAAATCATAGTAATATTAGAACGCACAATTTCAGGTGTCAAACCACCATATTTTTCTATATATCTCATATTACTTTCCGCCCAATTGCCATTCTGTGAAACATTTTCTATACGTTCCACAATCTGATTTTTATATACTTCCCAATATAATTCCAAAATTGATTCATGTGAAAAAAACTCCCGATAAAATCATTAATAAAACTATGTATCGTTCCAAAATACACCCTATTACTATCTACATCTTTTCCAAGTTCTTCTGCCGCACGATTTGTATAAGTAATGCATAAAACATTATCATTTGGATTTTGCAAAAGGTATTTCCTAACATTCTTCCTTATCCAAGTTGTTTTTCCACTTCCTGCAGGTGCATTTACTAAAAAGAGATTCTCAACTATTGCATCAGCCATAACAACCCTCCATCTATATATTCTGGCATAATATTTTCTACATATCCATTCATAATAACAGAATACATAAAATCTGTCTTATTTCCTGAAGTTGATACCAAAATGTCCCTAATAGAAACCATATCTTCATCAGAAATTTTTTTGTCATTCTTTTTGTTTGGAATTGAAAAATCTAATTTCGAATCCTTTCTCTTCTGGACCCACTCGCTTTTTTTATATAAATCCGTAACACTCATAGAAAAATATTTATTAAGCATAGCTTCTTCTAGTGTCCTCGCATATCCATCATGATCGGTTTGAAAACATATATATATTAAATTATCCATTATATTTTCTTTTGTATTTTTCCATGCGTAAAGATTTTTTACCAAAGCATTATCAGTTGGATGATTTAAAGAATAAAAATGCTTTATGGTAGCATTAGTTATTGTAGAATCTTCTATATCTGCAACTGTTAATTTTTCTTTTTCGTAATCTATATCTGTAATTATTAATGATTTTATGCCTAATAGCCTAATTAACTTCTCGTAGTTTTTAGCATATGCCCCTCCAACCTGAATAAATGCAACATATTGTTGACTTAATTTTTTATATTTTTCTAATGTCATAGCCTTACGAATAAATAATCTCTCTGTATCTCCTTCATAAAAAATAGCTTTATCAGCAAAAACTATTTCTGAATATCCTATCTCAAAAAACCAATCAAAAAAATTTGCCAATTCCTTATCGGATAGATTTTCTGACTTTTTCAAATCCTTTAATAATGTAGAAAGGTCGTATAATTTGCTTTTAAAATTTCCTGCATGCCTTATAACTCTTAAATGAGAAAGCCCGACAGTACGAACCATTTCATTGGAATGAGTTGTAATTAGCCCTTGTAATTTTGTATGATAATAATCCATCAGATACTTAATAAATACTTGTTGCATTTGAGGATGCATATGAGATTCAGGTTCTTCCAAAAAAAACATATTTACTTTTAACGGATCAACTCCTTTTTCATATTCTTTCAATTGCAGGTGAATATATATCATGTTACTATATCCCAGTCCCTGCGATGATTCTCCAAGATAATAACCATCCACATTATAGGTAGCTGTTGTTATCCGTTGCAATAATTCACTTATATCATCTTCTGTAACCTGCATATCCAACATTAGTTCTCCAGATTTGCCCCCATTAGTCTGTTCTAATGCATTTATTGTATCTTTAAGAGATTTTAACGAAGTATCCCGGACGGTCTTATCTATCTTCTTTTCCTGAATTGGCTTAAGTAATTCGTCAGGAAGTCTTTCAACTAATTCATTCCACCCATCATCTAGCTTTACCATCCTAATCATTTGCTTACTAAGCATATGTGAATGATCTAATTCATCATCATCTAAAGGCCTACTAGCTTTGATAAAACAAAAATGAAACAATTTTCTAAATTCCTTTATATCGTCAAATCTACATTTATTTTTAAATTCCTTATCGCAAAAATATCCGAAAGTCACCATTGATTTGACATAAATACTTACTATCAACTGTTTCAAATATCTCTCTTTAACCTCTATATTGTTCTCCAGATTTTTATCTGAAGAACTCAATACTTTAATTTTATCCTCTTCTATTTCATCAAATCGCCGTTTTAACTTATCATAATTGTCCGTTATTGCTCTGAGAAATTTTGAACGTGTTACTTCATAATCAAACAAAAAATAAAAATCATGCACTTCTTCATCAAGATCCATAATATAATCAGCAAACATTTTTATATCATCTATATCTGGATCATACGAAACATGAATCTTTACACATGTTGTATTCATTAAATGTGATGGAACTGCATCATCTTCCGGAATAATTAAATTGACAAGTTCTGCATCTATTGTATCAACGCTTTTACCACTTTTAAAGAAATCAGCAAATACAAGATATCCCCAATCAATCCATTCTTGCATATTTTTAGCTGGAATATCCGATACACTATAGTCATTTTTTTCATCAACAAAAACACTCCTAATCAAATTGATAAGCGAAGTTTTACCACTATTATTAGCCCCGGCAAGAATAGTTATTCCTTGATCAAACGCCAATTCCGCTGTATCAAATTGTCTATAATTTTCAATTATTATATTCTCAAGTTTCATCTGTCCACCTCTTTTTCGGTCATTTAACATTACAATTAAATCAAACCTCTACTCTTCAAATTCTATATTATCAAAAATTGTCTCTTCCACAACCTTCACACACTCATCTGTATGTTTCTTTATATCTTCACCCCAGAACCGGATTACAGTCCAGCCCTCAAAGTCCAATTTCTTATTTATCTCATCATCCCGCTCTTTGTTGCGGGATATCTTGCTAATCCAGTACTCACTATTGTTACTCTTTTCAAGTCTCTTTTTTAAAGTATCCCAATCTTTTCCATGAAAGAATTCTCCATCACAAAAAATAGCTATCTTATACTTTGTCAGCACGATATCTGGACTTCCCGGAAGTTTTTTATAATTCTTGCGATACCGATATCCTTTGTTCCATAAAGCCTTTCTTAATATAACTTCTATTTTGGTATCCTTCCCATGAATATTTTTCATATTTTTATGCCGCTGTTCTTTTGTTAAATCGTCTGCCACAAAATCACCTCAACAATCTGTTTTTCCCCAATTTTTCCAGTTCTTTTCTCATTTGCTTTTTATCTGGCATTTATTCTTTAACTGCACGCTATAAATACACATCTCTAACAAGTTCCATTATTTTATCTGTCAGCATATCAAGCGACTTTCCATCCGCCATAGGTTTAATATCTGATTTACTTTCAATGCATTTTTTAAGTACTACTTTAAGTACTTTTTCATCTCTAAGCTCCACTTCTGATAAATCTTTTATAATTTTTTCTATCTCAATAGAGGCATCCGCAATCTGACTGCAACGATTATAAGAATCACCCATATTCTCTGCCACCATACTTTCATGGCCTTCTTTTTCATATGGATTAAATCCATAAAAAGCATTACTTGCAACGGGGCATATAGCATCATATATAATTTTTGCACCTAATTCTCTTTTTATCTGTTTTGGATATATAAGCCTGCCTCTATCCGATTTCATTTCAAGTTTCTTTTCAGCCAATTTACTGGCAGTTGTGATTCTCGTAAGATATGCCATCATCCTATTTGCAAAGTTTTGACTATCTACTTCATGTCGTCCAATTACTGGAATATATTTGTCCATCTCATTTTCATTTACTATATAATCTGCCAAATATAAAGAATACATTTCTGATGCACAAAGCTTTACAACTGCTACATTCTCTAATTTTTTATCTCCGATTTGATGCAACATATCCATCTGCACCCATCCATATTCTTTATCTCCAGATTCATCAGGACAAAAAAACATATTCTGCACATATTTGTATCCTTGCTTTGCTATAAAATCATCGTACGCAAGCTGATATAAATACTGCTTTGTAACATCTGCCACTCCAGGCTGTCCTATAACTTTGTATTCTGACGAATTCTTGTGAAAATTAATATTATAATATTTTGCATCATATATGCCAAAACAATATTCTCCACTATCACCACACTCGTAAATACTAATCAGATCTGGTCTTAGTGTATCTGACTTCCCATCACTAATATTATCTGAAGTCTTATGCCATACTGGTCTATCAATTATTTCTATTAAAGTACTATCTTTACTTTCTTTATAATCATCACAGACTCCAAGTGGCAGCTCTGATAATTTTACATTTAAAACATTTCCAAAATTCCGTGCACATACTTTTTCCCATACTAAGTTAAAGCTGTTGGTACCATATATGCTAAAACTATCAATGTTATTAAAGCTTGCTTTTTGTGCAATATACGCATACATTGCCTTCAACACCAGTTGTTTTCTTGTGTTGTACTGCACATTAAGTTCATTTTGTATCCTATATAAAATATAATCTTCATCTCCCAAATCTTCCAGTTGTTCTTCTGACAGCTCTACTGTCACAATATTAAACAACTCCGGCAGATCGGATTCTTCAAGTTCCTTTGAAAATTTAGTCAATATACATGCATGTAAGCGTCTGATAAAATCATATTCATCTGAAGTTCGCTTTTTTGTCTGTAATTCAGTATAATATGGCCTGTTATTTGATATATATGAAAATGTTTCATTGATTGTTCTGTCCCACAGTATTTCTCCTGTACCATTAGTCTCAACAATCTCAACGTCATTAGCATATATTCCATTATCATAATAATCCTGCAGCAAATACAGCATTACTGCCAATAAGTTAAACGATCCTCCATCATCACTTTCATTATATAGTTTTATTACCTGCTCTTTTGAATTATATTTTTCCAAAACACGCATAATCTGCTTCATCTGCGCTACTGGACTACCACAAGAATTAATATATTTAGGATAACACTTTAATACCCGTCCGTATACAACAATTACTCCAACAAATGAAAACACATAATATAATTCCCGCTCTCCACTTTCGATATCTGTTACTCTGATATCTTCCTCAACTAAGTCAGAGAGCATACTTTGCCTATCACTTTTTTTTACATTTTTAACAATTCCATACTCTTTTAACTTTCTTATAATCTGCACTGTTTCATCAGCAGTGCATTCAAATATTTTTCTAAGTTCATCTTGAGTATACCGCTTCTGCTCTTTGACATATTTAGAAATCATCCAGTAACATTCCCTTCTCATTCTAATTCACTCAAATATTCTTTCTTGATTTTGTCTCGGATTTCTTTACAGAAAATATCTATGCCTCTTTTATCAAATTCCTCGCAAATCGTTGAATATTGGTTTCTTATATCCTCATCACAGCCTCCAAACAACATATGCCTTCTCTGCTTTGCTGCATCTTCAAATAAGTACATAATAATTTTACTCTTAAAAGTTTCTCTAAACGCATCTTCATTCTCTAAAATGCTTTTAGATACAAAAAATGGTCCCATAAGCTTGTCTTCATTTATCTTATAATCTCTAGAAGCAAGTGTTGTATTTATAGCCTTCCTAAGCTCATTCCAGTCAACTCTGTATGGCACCTGTGCTTTATCACACACTAAATATGTATCTTTAATCTTTTCTTCCTTATGGTTAATACCTATATATTCAAAGTTCCATCTTCTTTTAAATGCTGTATCCATTGGAAATACGCCCTGATCAGCACTATTCATAGTTGACCAGATATACATATTATCTGGTATCTTTATTTCATCATACTGCTCTGGCCTTCCACCAAGTTCTTTTGCCAAATATGCCTTTATATCTTCAGAAGGTTTAACTGGATATTGGCTTGCATTTCTATCGTCGCGATCTAAAAGCTGAAATACCTCTCCAAATACAGCTGCAACATTTGCTCTATTAATTTCCTCTATAAGAAGCAGAAATGGTTTTACATCTTCCTTATTCTCCGACTGTCCATTTTCTATTGCCTTTACATATGTCCGCATAAATGGTCCAGGAACATACTCATATGATATTCCATTTTTTGTAGGTACTGGCTTATATGTTCCAACAAAATTAGCATATGAATAATCTGGATGGAATGTAACTCTTTCGTACTCTCCACCTTCTGAAACAAGATCCTTCTGCTCATCATTCAGCTTAAAACTTTTTCCTGTTCCTGGTGCTCCAAATACAATTCTATTGTGTGCATATACAGTCCCCGTATCCTTATTTTTGCGTGAACACCCTGTATAATAATCAGGTTCAATATATGGCTTAGATTCCATTTCTTCCTCCTCAGAGCCTTCATTCTCTATGCTCATTTCTTCCTGAATAGAATTTACTGCATCCTCTTTGCTTTCTCCAAATTTTACAGATGTTGGTATCATTACAGTAACTGCTCCAAGCACCCTGTCCATAAACTCTCTGTCAAAAATTTCTTTGAATTTTTCAAGCATTTCTGGAAATTTATCAAGTACTGCACGTATAACAGCAACAGCCTTTATCTTATCCAAAGTACTTAATTCCTGTGACGGATCTCTTGATAACTCCGGTCCTATATATGGAGCATCATATGCTTCTCTATAGCTTAAAAAATCTTCCCTTTTAAATGGCTTTTCAAAAACACAGTCAACTTCTATATCAAACTTAAAGTATTTTTCTTTACCATTATATCCAAAATCATAAGGTTCTCTAATTACATGTGCTACTCCTATAAACCCTGGAACCCAATCAACCTCTGATTTTCCTGTGTCTCCTCCCAATGTAACAAATACATGCTTTCCAATATTCAATTCCTCTTTCAGAGTATAAACGCCATCAACTGTTATATCTTTGTTGCCATTGAGAATGTTATGTACTGTATCTGGAAAACCACATTTCATAGATACAAATGTTGGTTCTTCATTCTCATATCCATGAATAATCTCCGCTACAGCTTTTTCCAATTGATCTGCAGAATAATCCTTATATAAATCAAATACTTCCTGATATGCTATACCTCGTCTTTTTAAATCTCTACTCTCTCCCCAGCCTTTTCTTCCATTACCAGTAAAATAAGAATCAAAAGTATCCTTTGCATACCTATATGTTGATTTTTTTATTCCGAATCTCTTTTCTAACACTTCCCAATCATGCATCCGCTGCTTATACCTTACATCTGTTTTGGGAAGCATAGCATAATACATGCAGACTAACGCCTGTTTTTGTGAATCATTTAAAATATCAATATTGACCTTCTGCTCCATATTGTTTACTCCTTAATGCTAGAATTAGTATTCCAAAGTATATATACCATCTTCATACCTTTTAAACAAAACTTTTGTTTTACCATATTGTTCTAACATCTGTTTTGTAATATATGTACCATCTGGCACTCCAAGTTTATGCCTTATCCATTCTCCTATTATCGCATTACTTTCTGGAGTTTCTAATGCCTTTCCCTTTGCTTGTGCCTGTCTCATATAAAAAGCATCATATTCCTTTGTTACAACCTTAAACACTGGATACGTTCCATCAGCATTTACATCTGGGAAAAATCCATCTTTATGATCTGCCACATTATATGGAATATACGCCTGGTTTCTATTTCTCTTATAGCCATTTTTACGTATTCCCCAATTTACGCCAGAGCCATATCCAGTATCGCTGCCATCAGCTTTCAGTAAAGAAACTTCTAATGTATCTACCGGCTCAATAGTCTGAAAATTCTCCCAAGATAAATTTTCCATATTAGTATCCGCAACATCATCTTCCACATTTTTCTTGCTAGAAAATGAAACCTTATCTTTTATCTGCCCATCAAAGCAATTTATCGTATCAGGTAATAGACTGTTGAAGTAATGGTTTGCCTCTTTAGGATTACATGCATCCATACATTCTCTTCTTACAAAGAATGCATTCATAGTGTAATTAGCTGAACCATTAAAAGCCTCTATTGCCTTTCGCCCCCTGCACCATACATACACCTTGGAATGTACCTGTTTACCTTCCACAATATAATTGCATGATATCTGAGGCATTCCAGATACACTATTCAATCTTTTTATCAATGAACATATCTTGTCATGTTTCTTTTGTGTCAGACCCGTACCTTTTGTCATTCCAAGTATAATGTCCACCTTTATTCCAGACACATATTCTTTATTCCTGCCATCAAATAGTTTTATCAAATGACTTGATATTCTCTCAACATCAGTAAATGCTGTGACAATTTTCAAATGATTACATGCTTCGCCATCTTTTCTCGCTGGTATAAACAATATTTCTTCTTCAAAATTATCAGTATACATACCTTACTCCTTTATACTTGGTTCTACACTTTCGTAGTCAATTCCCGCAAATGTTCTTAAAATAGCTTCAAAGATAATTTTAGCTCCTTTTGCAGGTACCGCCATACCGATTTGTTTTCTAACAGACTCTTTAGACCCCTCAAAAATATAATCATCCGGAAATGTCTGTAATCTTGCCCTCTCTCTATTAGTCAATGCTCTTGGCTCCGAATAATGATACATATGCGTTCCACCACCACCAGAACCAGTTACTGTATATGCAGGTTTATCTGGATCTAACCTCTTATAAATTTGACTTATCTTTGCCCCTTTCACTTTAAGCTGCAATTCTTCTGGCAAATCCGCAGTAAACGCATTTTCTCCCGGTTTAATATATTTCAATCGTTTTACAACTATTTCGGATTGCTTTGTTAACTCGTTATTATAAGCTTCTTTTCCGATTGGAGGATTCTCTATTGCATTCTTACAAGTAACATCAACATTTTTATATGGTTTTGGACTAGGTATTTTAAATTCATATGGCAGATCCTCTCTAATACCAACAATTATTACCCTATGTCTTGCCTGCGGCACCCCATATTCCTCAAATTTATATAAATTAGGATATATTCTATATCCAGCATTCTTCAAATCTTCCTGTATCTTCTGAAATGCCTTTCCATCATTAGCACTCTTTAATCCACCAACATTTTCTGCCAAAAACCACAACGGCTTATATTTCTTTAATACCTTTACCCCATATGTGTATAACGGACCATATACACCATCAAATCCCTTTTGCTCACCTACAACAGAAAAATCATTGCATGGGAATCCAAAAGCCAATGCATCTATATCTCCAAGACTGTCAATATCAAGTTTTCTTACATCTCCACAAATAACACTCTCTCCATCATCTGGACAGATATTTCTCGTATATGTATTACATGTGTCTTTATCATAATCATTTGCCCATTTATGAATAATCTTATAATCTGAATCTTCAATCTTCGCTGTCGTTGCTCCCAGTGCCAATCCGCCAGGACCACAAAATAATTCTCCAAGTTTAAATTCTTTTACAATATTCTTCATCAAACTTTATCTCCATTTGCTAATATAAATTCTCTGTTAAATTCGACACCCAATACATCTGCAATATTATCTAAATCTTCTACTGTAAAACTTTCTCTTTTCATTTTCGAATTAAAGCTTTGTGGCGATTTTCCCAGCCGCCTTGCCAGTTCTGCTTCACTTACACCACATCTCACACACAATACTTTTATTTGTTCTGATATTGTCATGCACCAATCCTCCTGCTTACTATCTATCTTTATATTATAAATATATTTTTTGATGATGTCAAAATAATTTTTAAGCATATGTTGTTTATAAATTGCTAGTAAATTAAAATCAAAAACTACTCTCACTAACTTTTCACAAGCAGAAAGCTATTTTAATTTTAATCTTTATTTATTAAATCTTTTTCAACATACATAGGGATTACCATATCTAGTAAATGCTCTTCTTTGGTTAATTCTTTAATAACTTCAAAATATATTTTCTGAAGTTCATATTCAGAAAGTTTAACCATTTGTTCTATATGACATTTTTGAGCATAATCTTTATCTTGTGCATCGTTCAATATCCTAATTGCCTCTAACAATTCTTCTGTAGGTTCTACACTATTTTCCTCAAAATCATCTATTCTCCCATATTTATCATCTGATATACATTGATAATCCATACACTTAACAGCCAAATCAAATAAATCTTTTCTCATTTTTGCAGAAACTATATCCATATATTTTATCGGATGCTTCAATCTGTAGACATTTTCTGCATATTCTCTGACCTCTTTAATAAAAACAGGAAAACTACTTGCTGTTAAAATATAGCGAAATGCTGATTTATATTCACTGCACATACTGTTTGCACCAATGCCCATATTTTCACCAGAAGTTATTCCTATTATAGCTTTTACGGTTTCTTCCTCCAGCCCTAAAAACTCACAAACTTTTTCCATTTCAAATGATTCATAATCTGTTTCACCAATAAGATAACCTACTGATACCCCAAAAAAATCTGCCAAATTTGACATTGTTTCATATGAAGGAAACCCTATAGTTTTTTCATTTTCAATTTTACTTCCTACACGTAGCCATCTGCTTATATTTGCCTGAGTTCCGCCTCCGTATTTTTCCTTATATTCTTTTAAGAAGCTTTTTTGAGTATAATTCTTTTCTTTCATCAATTTATGCAGGCGATTGCACCAGCATTGTGCCTTATCATGTTCTATATCATTCATAATATATTCTATCCTCATAATTTTATTATTTACATCATTTATATATCATCATTGGTATTTACATTTATAAAGATAAATCTTAAAATATGTCTTGTCAATTTAAAGATCTTTAATCAGGAGGCATCACATGAATGAAAATAATTATATCCAAACAATAGGCGAAAATAGCACCCTACAAGACAGCATCATTGAAAATATGTATCTAAAAGCATTTGCATCCATCTCTGATGCAGAAAATACATCTAAAGAAAAATACATAACGAAAACTATGCTAATTAAATCATCCAACGACATGAGTACCCAGGAAAAGCTAACATCATTGGATAAGAATTACGAATGTCGTAATTATGAACGCTGGCAAAATTTACTATATTTTACCATCATATCATTTAGCGTATTAGGAGTAACAGTTGCCAGTCCCATTGCTATGAAAAATGTTCGTAAACTTTTCACAACATAATTCAAAACTTGTATTATGTTTCCATTTTACCATATATTATATAGTCATTTGCTAAAACAATACTTTTCTACATGATGTTATGACAGAGGAATCACCTTCCTCTGCCATTGTTCCAAATCTTATCTCCAGTCTTCTCCTTATCAGCATCTCTATCAACACTCTCATCATACATTCTCTGAAACTCCTCATAAAGCTCATCCCCATCAAGCTTTATCCCCAGCCGTTTCATTACATCTGAAAACAATTTTATGCTTCCACTCACATCGGTAATATCAAATTCGAATACATCAGCCTTAACAGAATCACTGACATTCTCATAACCGCCAAGCTCTAATATTCTCCTGATAATCCAACCAACTTTGTCCACAGGCTCAGTTTCTTTAGTTTCCACAAATTCACTTTTACCTGTTACATCAGTTGTACTTTCGTCCATTCTTGCCTCATTCACATCAGACGAATTATGAACCTCTGGTATTCCTATACCCTCTAAACCAGTCTGTTGTTTTCTCGCACTATCAGCTTGCTCTTTCTGTCTGCCTATTTCATTCTGATTATTGTTAGGATTCATTACCTCAACATTTGCATCAGGCTCAACAACTACTGCCACTATTTCCTCAACCGCAGTATCCTCTTCCATCCCCGGTATCTCAACATCCCTGTCAGCAACAATCTCCTCCTTTCCCGACACCGCATAATAAGCCGTATACAAATCTTCTTTTATAATGTCATCAGCAAGCTGTATCTGCCTCTTAATTTCCCTTTTCTCCTGCTTAAGCTCATCCAGTTCTTCCTGCACTTCCA
>OLOX01001910.1_pt1 | contig 18272 bp, 12 predicted proteins | sample 1672091 | NCBI WGS metagenome assembly OLOX01 (sample SAMEA3136644, study PRJEB25190) | human gut metagenome | reverse complement strand
AATACTCATGTGGGGCAAACGGATGTGCGGAATCACAGTAAATTCCATTTAATTCTGACTGAAAACCAGTATTCATACAACGGTACATTTCGTAGTATCTTGGATAAGAAAATCCTTCCAGCGAAAAGCTGACAGCCGAAAACATACTGAGATTACGTTCCTGTTCTCCCTTATTACAAAGCGTCACTGTCCACATTTCATAAAGTCCCTTTTGGGGAACAAAAATTCTCCAGGAGCCTTCTATTTCATCTTTTTCTGATCGTATTTCTGAGTAGCTGATGTTGTGTGTACAGCTGTAATTTTCAACTTCCGCATTTAATGGTCCTTTTCCAATGTTCCAGCAGCTTCCACTTTCATCATCTCTTAAATATACATATCTGGCATCATTTTGATTAATCATGCACATATCTGCTTTTTCGCTGAGGAAATAGCTCCGGCCATGACCGGTCTGGGAAATCTGGGCACAATACCGGTCTTCATTCCATAAATAATTATACCAGTGTCTTGGCGTTGCCGGATCTAGTATCTGACAGCTGTTTCCTTCATCCGTAAACTGATACAGATCAGTGTTTTCCAGCATTTCTACTGATGTCTTCATAGCAATTTCTCCTCGTATTTCTTATCTTTTTACAGTGAGATGATACTGAATTCCTGGAATCGAGAAAGTTGTAGTACGCCAGCGCGGCGGTCATGTCGGCGGCGGGGGTGTAGGTGGCCTTGCCGCCGGCACAGACGGCGTTGACCTTCTCCCCGTTGACGGTCATTTCCACGGTGGGATTCTCACCGGCGTTGATGAGCTCAGCGGAGATGACAGGCCGCTTGTCGCTGCCGGTCTGGCTGCCCTTGAGCGGCGTCACGGCGCCGATGGAGGGCTCGTCCACCACGGTGACCACCAGGCTGCCGCTGTAGCTGACGCCGGAGACATTGGTCACGCGGACGGTGAAGGTCACCTGATCGGACCCGGCCAGCATGGCGGCAGGCACATTGGCGGTGTAATTGCTGCCGTCGGCGGTGTAATCGGTGATGACACCGGCAGACCTACCGTCCACCAGGATCTCCAGCTTCTGGACCGCCTTCGCATCGTCCACGGTAAAGGTCAGGGTGTAATCCTGGCCCCCCTTCACGGAGTCGGCGGAGGTGAACTTCACGGCGGGATCATTGACGATGCCGCCGTCCAGCTTCACGCTGTCGGCCACACCATAGAAGAAGAAGGAGTAGATGGTGTAGTCGGTGACGTTGTACATGCTGTAGGTCTTATAGCTGTCGCTGTAATACTCCAGATACTGGCTGTACCTGCCGTTGAACTTGGCGGTGCGGCTTTCCAGCTGATAGCCGCCCACGCCGCCGCTGCAGGGCTCCACGGTCCAGTCGGCGTCCTCGCTGGCGGTCTGGGAATAGAAGGCGTTGTTGCCGGTGCCGTTGGAGCACAGATAGCCGTAGGTTTCGTTGCGGAAGCGGTAATACTCGCCGCTGCGCTCCACGGTGAACACCACGCCGCCGTTTTCGGGGATGGCCTTGCCGTCCGTGATCTGGGCGGAGACACTATTGATGGCGGGGCTGTCGGTGTTGTCATTCTGCTGGGCCAGGACGCCCTGGGCATTCTGGTTGAACAGCACCACCTGCGCACCCTCCTGGGGCAGGCTGCCGGCGGGCTGGTCCATCTCGTCGCCTACCAGATAGAGCTGCTGGGCAAACAGAGCCTCGTTGCTGCCGATGGTGCCGAAGGCACTCCAGTTGTTCTTCTCGGCATACCACTCCAGATAGCTGCTGCGGCCCACGTTCTTAATATAGTAACAGCCCTCGGTGGCAGCCTGCTCCAGTGTCCAGCCGGTGTGGGCCTTGTCCAGGGGAGTGCTGCTGTAGCTGGTGTCCATGGACAGCTTCTTGCCCTCGGCGGTGGAGAAGGTATAGCTGCCATCGTCGTTGACGCCTACGGTCCAGATGTCGGCCTCGGTGAAGCCCGCCAGCTTGCCGCCGGTGAGGGACACGTCGGTGCCCTTGTTATAGAAGCCGGTGTACTCGCTGGACAGGGCCTTGAGGTTTGCGGGGTTGTAGATGACCACCTGGTCGCCGTTCTTCAGGGGAGCGGTGGGATCTTCGGGCTGATCGGGCTGGTCAGGCTCCTGGGTGTCTGCCACCAGATAAAGCTGCTGGGCGAACAGGGGCTCGTTGCTGCCGATGGTTCCGTAGGAACTCCAATTGTTCTTCTCGGCGAACCACTCCAGATAGCTGCCGCGGCCCACGTTCTTGATGTAGAAGCAGTCCGCCGTGGCGGCAGCGCTGAGCTCCCAATCCACATTGGCCTTGTCCAGGGGAGTGCTGGAGTATTTTTCGTCCATGGACAGCTTCTTGCCCTCGGCGGTGGAGAAGGTATAGGCGCCGCTCTCGGTGCGGTTCACGGTCCACAGCTCTGCATCCGTGTAGCCGGTGAGCTTGCCTCCGGTCAGCTCCACATCCACGCCTGTGTTATAGAAGCCGTTGTACACGGAGGACAGAGCCTCCTTGTTGGCGGGGTTGAACACCACCACCTTGTCGCCATTCTGCAGGGTGGTCAGATCGGTGACGATGCCGCTTTCCCGGGCGGGAACGGTGCTGAGCTTATACAGGGCCACGGGCTGCTGATTCTCGCTCTTATAATAGCGGAACCGGGTGCCGTTGGTGGCGGCTGCGTTATACTGCAGCGTGGTGTTGTTGCTGGCGATCTTCACATTACCATCAGCGAAGGTGATGGTGTTGAGCTCCGGAGTGGAGCCGGTGATGATCTTGTTCTTGCCGGACTTGCCGGAAATGTACTTTCCGCTGGCGGACTGCACGGACCAGCCGCCGGTCATGGGCGCGATGGTGAACGCGTACTTGGCGTAATCACCAACGATCTTGCCGTCGGTGATGGTCACGTCCACCTTGTTGCCCTCCTTGTCCAGGGCGGACAGGGAGCCGTCCATGATCAGGCTGCCCTTTTCATAGACGATCAGGTATTGACCGGACCAGTCCTCCTGTGCCTCGGTGACCTTTTCCCAGGTCCCGGACGCAGGCTCTGCCGCGAATACCGACACCGGCAGCAGGGAAACCAGCATGACCAGTGACAGCAGCGCAGACAGAAGTCTGGTGCGAACAGGTATTTTCATTGTAACATACGCTCCTATCAGTTTCCAGCTTTATTTGCAGATTTGACACAAATTTTGCTAATATGTGCACAAGGCATGGATGATTGCACAAAGCCCTGCTTGACAAGGGGGGCGCAACTTGCTATGCTGGTGTCACCAATTGCCGAAAGGACCGGTATATATGAAGAAAAAAACGAAGGGGCCCGGCCCTGCCGCCTGGCTGCGGGAGAATAAATGGACGTGCGTCGTGCTGGCGGCGGCGCTGGCGGTGCTGCTGGCGGCGCGGCTGCTGGCGGCTCCCGTGCCGGCGCAGTCCGACGAGCCAGAGAACCGCGCGGATTACGAAAGCGCCTCCGTGGACCAGATCCTCTCCGATTCCACGGAGAAGGACCCTGCCTCCGACAACGGTTATCGCGGCGAGCAGCTGCTGCTGGTCACCGTCCGCTCCGGCGACTATAAGGGCCAGCAGATGCAGGTATATAACTATGTGGGGCCCCTGTATGGCGGGCCGCTGAAGGTCGGGGACCGGGCCACCGTCCTGATCTCCACCTATTCCGACGGCACCGTCAACGCCACGGTGTATGAATTCGACCGTCTGCTGCCCCTTTGCATCGTGCTGGTGCTGTTCATCGCGGCAGCGGTGGCCGTGGGCGGCCGGACGGGGGTCAAATCCCTGGTGGCCCTGGCGGTGACGCTGGTGTGCCTGTTCGGCGTGCTGCTGCCGTCCCTGATGAAGGGGGCCAACACGCTGCTGATGACGTTTATCGTCTGTGCCTATGTGGCGGTGGTAAGCCTGACCATCGTAGGCGGCGTCCGGAAAAAGACCGTGTGCGCCATGCTGGGCGCAGTGGCGGGCACCGCCCTGGCCCTGCTGTTCGGCCTGCTGGCTCAGGGACTGACCCGCATCGACGGCCTGCGCATCGACGACGTGGAGCCCCTGCTGCAGCTGCGGCAGACCGGCACGCCCATCGGTCTGCGGGGCCTGCTGGTGGGCGGCATCGTCATCAGCGCCCTGGGCGCGGTGATGGACGTGACCATGGGCATTGCCTCCTCCCTGTCGGAGGTCCACGCCGCCAATCCGGAGCTGTCCCGGAGGGAGCTGTTCCGCTCCGGCATGAACATCGGCCGGGACATGGTGGGCACCATGACCAACACCCTGATCCTGGCGTTTCTGGGCAGCGGCTTTACCCTGATCCTGTACCTGTATTCTCTGGGACTGTCCCCCCGGCAGCTGCTGAGCTCGGCCTATGTATCCCTGGAGGTGGTCAGCGGTGTAGCCAGCAGCGTGGGCGTGATCCTGTCCATCCCGCTGACGGCGCTGATCACGGCAGAGGTCTTTACCCGGGAGAAGAAATCCGGAAAGAGCGCATAAGCATAGAAGGGTTCCCGCCCCCGACAGGCGGCGGGCGGACAAAATTTAAGTTAAATTACAGCTTCGGGGCGTATACTTACCGTATACGCCCCCGGATGCGTTGGGGGAAAACGAAGGGAGGTGCCCGGTGAAGGCGCTGGTAAAGGAATTGCTGCACCTGACGGAGGTGCGGCAGCTGACAGAGGATGTGCGCGGCGGCGTTTCGCCGGTGCTGGTCACCGGCGTGGGACCGGTCCACCGTGCCCAGGTGGAGGCGGCCCTGCACCGGGACAGCGGACGGCCCCTGTGGGTGCTGTGTGCCGACGAACGGGAGGTCCGGCGCCAGGCCGGTGACCTGGCCGTGCTCACCGGGGAGACGCCCCTGGTGCTCCCGGCCCGGGAGCTTCAGTGGCGGCCTATGGAGTCCAGCCGCCAGTGGGAAAACCAGCGGCTGGCGGCCCTGTACCGCCTGGCGGACAGCCCCGTGGTGGTCACTACCCCGGACGCGCTGGTGCAGCGGTGCATCCCGCCCCGGGTGCTGGAGCGGACGGCACTGACCCTGGCCGTGGGCCAGCAGTGGGACCTGAACGCCCTGACCCGGCGGCTGGCCGGAGCCGGATATACCCGCTGCGACCAGGTGGAGGGCCCGGGACAGTTCGCCCTGCGGGGCGGCATCCTGGACGTGTTCTCCCCGGGCATGGAGCAGCCGGTGCGCTGCGAATTTTTCGACGACGAGATCGACTCCCTGGGCATATTTGACGCCGCCACCCAGCGCCGGGTGGAAAACCGCCGGGAGGCGCTGCTGCTTCCGGCGGCGGAGGTATTGCCCGGCTGGGAGGAGCATACGGCGGAGGACGCCGCCGCCCGGCTGGAGGCCGCAGTAAAGCGCCTTGCCCGGAGGCAGGGCACCCAGGCCCTGCGGGACCTGCTGACCGCCGATGCCGCCCTGCTGCGCCAGGGGGTCACCCCCAACGGCGCGGACCGCTGCATGGCGGCGGTGTACCCGGAAAAGACCACCGCCCTGGACTATCTGCCCGCGGATGCCCTGATCTGCGTGGAGGACAGCGGCCGCACAGCGGAGGCCCTGCGGGGCTGGCTGTGGCAGCTGAAGGAGGACGTGTCCGCCGGAATGGAGGCGGGCTTTCTGGCCGGTGAGCTGGCGGATTTTGCCGCCTCGGAGCCGGAGCTGGCCCTGGGGCTGGAAAAGCATCCGGTGGTGCAGCTGGACGGTCTCACCACCGGGCGGCAGCTGCTGCAGCCCCGGGACCTTCTCCAGCTGACGGCCAAGCAGCTGTCCAGCTACGGCGGCTCCCTGGAGCTGGCCTGCACGGACCTGACCCACTATCTCACGTCGGGCTACCGGGTGATGGTGCTGTGCGGCGGCGAGGTCCGGGCCCGGAACCTCCGCCGGATGCTGGCGGACCGGAAAATCCCCGCCGCCGTGGACCTGTCCGGGGAAAAGTCCCCGGAAAAGGGCACGGTGCTCATTGCCGTGGGAGCCCTGTCCGCCGGGTGCGAATATCCGGAGGGGCGGCTGGCGGTGCTGACGGAGGGGCAGCTGACCACGCCCCTGTCCGGCCGGGCCAAAAAGCCCCGGCCCAGGCGGGACAGCAATCAGCAGAAGCTCCAGTCCTACACGGACCTGACCCCCGGGGATCTGGTGGTCCACGCCCATCACGGCATCGGCCGGTTCGTGGCCATGCTGCGCATGCCGGTGGACGGGGTGGAAAAGGACTATATCAAGATCGCCTACGCCGGGCAGGACGTGCTGTACGTTCCGGCCACGTCTCTGGACCTGGTCAGCAAGTACATCGGCCCCGGCGAGGACAACGAGCGCACCAAGCTCAATAAGCTGGGGGGCACCGAGTGGGCCAAGACCACCCGCAAGGCCAAGGCCGCCGCCAAGGACCTGGCCGAGGGACTGATCCGGCTGTATGCCCAGCGCCAGCGGCTGGCAGGCCATGCCTTCTCGCCGGACAGCCCCTGGCAGCAGGAGTTTGAGGACGCCTTCCCCTACACGGAGACCGACGACCAGCTCCAGGCCATCCGGGACATCAAGGCCGATATGGAGCAGCCCCGGCCCATGGACCGGCTGCTGTGCGGCGACGTGGGCTACGGCAAGACCGAGGTGGCCCTGCGGGCGGTGATGAAGTGCATTCTGGACGGCAAGCAGGCCGCCATTCTGGTGCCCACCACCGTCCTGGCCCAGCAGCACTATGCCACGGCGGTGAACCGGTTCCGGTCCTTCCCGGTGAACATCGAGGTGCTCTCCCGGTTCCGGACCCCCGCCCAGGTGCGGGACATTCTGGCCCGGACCCAGGCGGGAAAGGTGGACCTGCTGATCGGCACCCACAAGCTTCTGCAGAAGGACCTGCAATTTCACGACCTGGGGCTGCTGGTCATCGACGAGGAGCAGCGTTTCGGCGTTACCCACAAGGAAAAGCTCCGGGAGCGGGCCCGGCAGGTGGACACCCTGACCCTGTCCGCCACCCCCATTCCCCGGACTCTGAATATGGCCCTATCCGGCATCCGGGACATGAGCACCATCGAGGAGCCGCCCCACGACCGCCAGCCGGTGCAGACCTATGTGATGGAGCACGAGTGGCCCGTCATTGCCGAGGCCATCCGCCGGGAGCTGAGCCGGGGCGGCCAGGTATATTACCTGCACAACCGGGTGGAGAACATCGAGTCCACCGCCGGACGCCTGCGGCAGTGGCTGGGGGAGGATGCGGCCATCGGCATTGCCCACGGCAAAATGGCCGAGCGGGAGCTGAGCTCCGTCATGCAGCAGATGGCCGACGGCGAGATCCAGGTGCTGGTGTGCACCACCATCATCGAGACCGGCATCGATATCCCCAACGTCAACACCCTGATCATCGAGGACGCGGACCGGCTGGGCTTGTCCCAGCTGCACCAGATCCGGGGCCGCATCGGCCGCAGCGCCCGCCGGGCATATGCCTATCTGACCTATCGCCCCGGCAAGGTGCTGACGGAGGTGGCCTCCAAGCGGCTGTCCGCCATCCGGGAGTACGTCACCTTCGGCTCCGGCTTCCGCATCGCCATGCGGGACCTGGAGATCCGCGGGGCGGGGAACCTGCTGGGCCCGGAGCAGTCCGGCTATCTGATGAGTGTGGGCTACGACATGTATCTGCGGCTGCTGAACGACGCGGTGCTGGAGCAGCAGGGGAGGGGAAAGGACATCCGCCCCGACTGCTCGGCGGACCTGGCCACCTCCGCCCACATTCCGGAGCGGTATGTGCCCTCCGCCCACCAGCGCATGGACCTGTACCGCCGCATGGCGGCCATCCGCACCACGGAGGAGGCGTCGGACCTGGTGGACGAGCTGACGGACCGCTACGGCGACCCGCCCAAGCCGGTGATGGCCCTGCTGGACGTGGCCCTGCTGCGGGCTGCCGCCGCCGAGGTGTTCATCACCGATATCACCCAGAGGGCCGGTGTGGTGGCCTTCACCTTTGACAGCCGCGTGGACGTACCCAGTCTGATGGCCGTGTGCTCCATGCCCGGCTACCGCAATCGCCTGCGTCTGTCCGCCGGGGAGCCTCCCCGGCTCCGGCTGCACCTGGCCCCCGGGGAGGACGCCCTCTCCGCTGCCGGGAAGCTGACGGAGGAGCTGCGGCTGAAAAAAGAAGAGCTGGGCAAAGCTGCCCGGGAAGGAGATAACTTATGAAAAAAGCATGGATCCGTCTGGCCGCCTCGGTGGTCCTGTCCGCACTGCTGGTGGTGGGTATTTCCGCCAGCGGTATCCTTACCAACGGCCACCGCACCGACGGCCTGTTCTATCAGGCCAGCGGCATCCGGCCCGACGCCGAGCTGCTGACCGTCAACGGAGAGACCATTGACGCCGAGGAGTATCTGTATTGGCTGGCCTATGACTGCGAGTATCTGGCGTACAACGTTCAGGACCTTGACTTTGACGCGGAGCTGTCCGAGGGGATGACCTACGGGGCCTATGCCAAGCAGGACGCCCTGGAGACCGTGAAGCTGTACGCCGTGGTCCGCCAGTGGGCCAAGCGGGGGAATGTGACCCTGTCCGACGCCGACCGGGAGGCCCTGGAAAACCAGCGCCAGCAGTATATCACCTATTACGGCAGCCAGGAGGCCTACAGCAAGCAGATCCAGGGCATGGGCGTGTCGGAGGCCATGTTCGACGCCATCAGCCGGGGCTATTACCTGTATGCCGGGGTGCGTCAGGCGTTCTGTACCCCCGGCAGCGCTCTGTACCCTGCCCAGGAGGACATTGACGCCCTGGCCCGGCAGAAGGGCTATGCCACCAGTCTGCTGCTGTACTGGCCCCTGGACGGCCAGGATGACGACAACACCCGCCTGGCGGCCGAGAGCTTTGCCCAGCAGCTGCGGGACGCCCAGGACGTTACCGCCGCATATCTGGACCTGGCGGGCCAGCTGGGCATGGAGGACGTGACGGAGGCCGGCGTCACAGCCTCCGCCGGGGACATGGGCGAGACCCTGGCCGCCGCCGTGTCGGCGCTGGAGCCCGGCCAGGTCAGCGATGTCATCGACACCGGCAGCGCCCTGTATGTGGCCGTGGGCAAGGAGCTGGACCAGTCCGCCGTGGTCAATGCCCTGTTTGAAACGCAAATCAAGGCCGCCGTGGCCGATGCAAAGGTGGAATACAACACCCGCCTGTTCAACAAGCTGGACCCCGGCGCCTTTTATACCAGGCTCCAGGAGGCCCGTTCGGCTCTCTCCTGAGGAAAACAGTTTGTTAATTTTTAGTCAAACTAACAAACGAACCGGGTTATTTCCTGTTCAGTCCTACGATTTTTCAGCGCGGAGCAATTCTGGGGGTTGACTATTCGACCGAAAATGACTACGATATAGGTACAGAGTAGAACCCCAAAACCAAATGTAGGAGGAAAATTCCATCATGAAAGATCTGTATGTCGTCAATTGCTGCCGTACCGCTATCGGCTCCTTCGGTGGTTCCCTGAAGAACACCCCCGCCGCCGAGATGGGCGCCGTGGTGGTGAAGGAGGCCCTCAAGCGTGCCAATATCGCCCCCGAAAACGTGGATGAGGTTATGTTCGGCTGCATCCTGACCGCTGCCCAGGGCCAGAACGTTGCCCGCCAGGTGGCCATCAAGGCCGGTATCCCCTATTCCGTTCCCGCTTACACCGTGGGCATGGTCTGCGGCTCCGGCATGAAGTCTGTCATCGAGGGCGCCCGCTCCATCCTGGCCGGCGATTCCGACGTGGTGGTCTGCGGCGGTACCGAGAACATGAGCGCCGCTCCCTTTGCCTCCATGGACGCCCGCTGGGGCGCTCGCATGGGCGACAAGAAGCTGGTGGACACCATGATCAAGGACGGCCTGTGGGACGCCTATAACAACTATCACATGGGCACCACCGCCGAGAACATCAACGATATCTGGGGCATCACCCGCGAGGAGCAGGATGCCTTCGCCGCCGCTTCCCAGCAGAAGACCGAGGCCGCCCAGAAGGCCGGCCGCTTCGACGACGAGATCGTCCCCGTGATGGTCAAGGTCAAGAAGGAAATGGTCCCCTTCGCCAAGGATGAGTATCCCAAGGCCGGCGTCACCAAGGAAGGCATTGCCAAGCTGCGCGGCGCCTTCCCCGTCAGCCCCGAGTCCCCCAATCCCCAGGTGGTGAACACCTTCGAGCCCACCGGCATCCAGGATGCCGCTGACAAGGGCCAGCCCCGCGTCACCGCTGCCAACGCCTCCGGCATCAACGACGGCGCTGCCGCCATCGTGCTGGCTTCCGGCGAGGCTGTGGAGAAGTACGGTCTGAAGCCCATGGCCAAGCTCATCGGCTGGGGCCAGGGCGGCGTGGATCCCAAGATCATGGGCGTGGGCCCCGTGCCCGCTACCCGTCAGGCTCTGAAGAAGGCCGGCCTGACCATCGAGGACATGGACCTGGTGGAGGCCAACGAGGCCTTTGCCGCTCAGTCCATCGCTGTGGCCCGCGAGCTGCACTTTGACATGAGCAAGGTCAACGTCAACGGCGGCGCCATCGCTCTGGGTCACCCCGTGGGTGCCTCCGGCGCCCGGATCATCGTCACCCTGCTGCACGAGATGCAGAAGCGCCCCGAGGCCAAGCGCGGCCTGGCCACTCTGTGCATCGGCGGCGGCATGGGCGTTGCCACCATCTACGAGAAGTGCTGAACAGCCCAGCGGCTTAACGCAAACGAATAAAAATCTCCCCGGCAGCCAGTCTGCCGGGGAGATTTTTTACCCGCTTCGCCTGCATGGCGGCAGCAGCGGGGCCATATACTGGGTGCTGCGGGGCAGTGTGCGCCGGTAATGGACAATGCGGCACGATACTGTACAACGAACAAGAGACTTATCGGGAGAAAAATGTTGATTTTCCGGGTTGACAGACGAGTCTAAACGTGATAAAGTACGCAATACTGGGACGCTGGGCCCTTATGGGTGACGAAATGCCCCAAATGTTTACAAATTTTTCAAACTTTTTATGATATAATACCCTGGGAAGTGGGTTTGAGGCCCCGCACCTGACAGGAAGGGATGCGCCGGGCCCGACGATGAAAAAAGAATTTTTCCAAGTATCTAAAAAGGTAGTTTCTGCGGTAAAGGAGCGAAGTGTGCTATGTGGATGCCGTCTCTTGATCTGGCGGGGGGCCTGTGGGCCCGGGCGCGCCGGACTTTGTATACATTTTTTTCCCGGCTTAGCCGGTATGCACAGCGGTTCTGGCTGAGCCGCGCGTATTTTCCCGTACTGCTGACGGTGGCGGGGGCGTTTATGGCTGCGGGGCAGCCGGTCTATGGCGTGGTGGCCCTGGGCTGCATCGTCATCTGGCTGCTGGCCGCCTGCCCGGATCTGTTGGCTCCGGTGTGCCCGTTTTTCATGGCGTTTCTCATGTCCACCCAGTGCTACGGGCAGCTGTCGGACTTCTTGCCCTGCGCGGCCCTGGTGCCGCCGCTGGTGCTGGCGCTTCTGTGGCACTTTGCCGTGTGGCCGGTGACGCTTCGCCTGGGCCGCAGCGGCATGGGCCTGGCCCTGGTGTCCATCGCCACCCTGTTGGGCGGCTGCGACGTGATCACCCGGAAGCAGGCCGTGGAGCCTCTGTCCCTGTACTATACCCTGGGCCTGGGGGTGGGGATGCTGGTGCTGTATGTGCTGTTCCGCTCCCACCTGACAGAGAAGCGGACCTATGACCTGCACCGGCGGTTTGCCGGGATTTTCTGCGCCCTGGGCATGTGCATGGCTCTGGCGGTGCTGCTGGCCTATCTGAAGGCGTGGCTGGCAAATGGAGCCGTGGTCGGTGTGCTGTATCTGTCCTATCGGAACTTTGCCACATCCGTTCTGCTGACGGCGCTGCCTATGCCGTTTTATCTGAGCCTGAAGCACCGGGGCCATCTGGTCACCGGCGGGGTGATGGCTCTGGCCCTGGCACTGACGGGCAGCCGCAGCGCGCTGCTGTTCGGCGCGGTGATCCTGGCCCTGTGCGGCGTGTATCTGATGCGTCACGGCGTCATCAGCCGCCGGTGCCTGACGGCCCTGGCCGTGGCCGCCGGGATCGCTGTCCTGGCGGCGGGCCTCGTGGTGCTGCAATGGGTGCTCCATAGCCGTATGGGCGAGGACATCCAGGACAGCAACTCCGACCGGCTCCAGTTTCTGGCCCGGGCGGTGGATGATTTCCTGCGGCATCCGGTATTCGGCATCGGCCTGTGCAGCACCCGGAACGCCGATGTATTCAGCGGCGTGGAGGGCAGCATGGTGTTCTACCACAACAGCGTGGCCCAGGTCATGGGCAGTATGGGCCTGGTGGGCATCGTAGCCTACGGACGGCTGCTTCACGACCGCATTGCTCTGCTGCGGGAGGGCGGCCGCGACCCGTTCGTGCAGGCGCTGGCCGTGTCGTATCTGGGCATGGTGCTGATCTCCCTGTGCAATCCCGGCGAGTTCTGCCCCTTCCCCAACGCTGCCATGATGGTGATGCTGTTTGCTCAGGCGGAGGAGGCCGTGGGAGACGTGGCTGTCCCTGTGCGGCAGCTGCTGGTGCGACATCTGGGCGCTCCCGCAGGGTTCCTGCAGTTTTGAAAACGTAGTTATAATTAAGTAAAATGCGGTGCAGTCCCTTTTCGGAGACTGCACCGCATTTTACTTTACACGTTATTCGCCGTTGTCCCGCAGGTATTGCAGCCGCCGGAAGCTGCGCCGGGCCAGCAGAAAGCCCACAACCGCCAGCAGCAGGCACGCTGCTCCCAGCAGGAAGGTCCGGGCGTCCAGGGCCGCATGTTCGCATAGGAAGGAGAAAATGCGGTACGCCCCCATGACCAGCAGAATACCCAGCACCAGCAGGGCTACCAGCATGGTCATATCCGTGCACTCGTCGATCCGTTTCATATGCCCCTCCTCAGTCCGTTACCGCCACGTTCAGGCCGAACTCCTCCGGCAGGAACCGGGGACACACGTTGCCGCTGGTGCAGATGGTGGAGGCCGCCAGGCGGGTGCCGATCTCGCAGGATTCGGCCAGTGTCTTGCCATAGGTCAGGCCGATGGTAGCTCCGGCAAAGAAGGCGTCTCCCGCGCCGGTGGTGTCCTTCACGTCCACCTTGCGGCCTGGACAGGCCCCCTGGTCCCCGTCACAGCTGGCGTACACGGCCCCCTGGGCCCCCATGGTAACGATCATCCGGGGAATGCGGGCGCTGCGGATCTTCAGGGCCAGGATCTTTTGCAGCTCATCCGGGGTCTTTTCGCTGTAATCGTCGGAGAACAGAATGCCCATCTCCTGCTGGTTGCACACAAAGCAGCTGGTCTGCTGCAAGAAGTCCCGGCGCTCCACGGCAATGCTCATGTTGGACACCACGGCGTATACGTCCTTTTGGTACTTCCTGGCGTACTGGAACACCCGCTTGACGATCTCCTTGTCCATGTCGATCTCCAGGGCGATGCTGTCGGCGTCCCGGAAGATCTCGTCCCCCTTTTCGTCCAGCAGGGCGATCAGGGGCCGCAGGTCCGGGCGCTTGCTGATGGCGGCGCACACGTCCCCCTGGTTGTCGAACACCGCCAGCCAGGTGCCCATGCCGTCGGGAGTGGGCAGTACATAGTCGGTGTTCACCTTGTGATTTTTCAGCTGGCGTACCACGTCGGAGCCCAGGCCGGTGTCATCCACCAGGCTCACAAACGTGGGGCGCAGCTCCACGTTGGCGATGTCCTCCACCACGTTGCGGCTGACGCCGCCGGGGACCTGCTCCACCCGGCCCACATTGCGCCCGCCGGGGATATAGGTGGACGTGGGGTATCCCTTGATGTCCACAAAAACGGCGCCCAGCACCACGATTCCCATAAAAACGTCCTCCTGCGACTATATTTTCTTCATTATACCGCCTGGGGACCGTTTGGGCAAGCCCTTTCGGCGCATTTGTCTTGACGGGCCCCGGCTCCGGCGGCATAATAGAGGCAGCATAAAAAAATTTTTCCCCTTTTCCGCGAAACCGCCGAGATTTTTTGACGGGATGACAGGCAGAAGCAACTCGAAAGGAGAATGTCACCATGGAGGACCGCGACATCGTGACCCTGTACTGGCAGCGGGATGAGGAGGCCATCCGCCAGACGGACCGGCAATATGGCCGGTATCTGTCGGCCATCGCCTTCCACATCCTGGCGGACCGGGAGGACAGCCGGGAGACCGTCAACGACACCTATCTGCGGGCATGGGGCTCCATGCCGCCCCACCGGCCCCGGGTGCTGTCCACCTATCTGGGCCATATCACCCGGCAGCTGTCCATCGACCGCTGGCGGGCCCGGGGCCGGGTGAAGCGGTCGGCCTACGCCGTGTCCCTGGAGGAGCTGGGGGACTGCGTATCCGGCCGGGACACGCCGGAGGAGGCCCTGGACCTGCGGGAGCTGGGCCGGGCCGTGGGCGACTATCTCCGGACGCTGCCGCTTCCCGCCCGCCGGGCGTTTCTCTGCCGCTATTACTATGCCGACTCCCTGGCGGAGACGGCCCGGGTCTGCGGCATCAGCGTACCGGCGGTCAAGAGTCAGCTGTACCGCACCCGCCAAGGGCTGCGGACATATCTGGAAAAGGAGGGCTTTGACGTATGAACCCGGAACAGCTCAGCGACGCCATGAATGAATTGCCCCAGGAGCTTTTGGAGGAGACCCAGGCCGCCCGGTCCCGGCGGAGGCCGCGGTGGAAGCCGCTGGCCGCGGCGGCAGCGTGTCTGCTGCTGGCGGCGGGAGCCTGGGCGTTGGCAGGCCGCCCGGCGGAACCCGCCCCGGACCCGGAGCCCGGGGATCTGCCGGTACTGACCATCGACAGGGACTACAGCGGCATGGGAGATTACCCGCTGTCGGCGGAGGAATTTGCCGCCTATGACGGCGGACCGTGGCAGGAGGGCATGGAGCTTGCCGCCCTGCCGGTGTTCCGCAACACCACTCGCATGGACGTGGCCAACGGCTTCCGCACCGGCGGCGGAGACTATGCGCAGCTGCGGCGGACCATGGAGCAGCTGGCGGCGGCGGCGGGGGCGGACGTGGCCCAGGCCGCCGTGGAGGTCCGGGTGCCGGACGAGACGGTGCAGGCCGCCATGGAGGACGCCTGGGCCGGGGAGACCTGGCAGTGCGGCGTGACGTTTGCCGTCAGAGGGGGACCTACGGAGCTGGCGCTGACGTGGAAGGATGTCACCGTGACCGTGGGGGAGAGTGGAGAGCTGTGGGTGAAGCTTTCCCGGCCGGAGCTGGCGGCTCTGACCCCTGACGCTGCGGCGGCGTGGCTGCTGGAGCAGTACGGGGCCGTTTTCGGGGAGCAGACCCGGTATTTTATGGCCGCCCGGGACAGCGGCGGCTGTTCCCTGTATTTCTACCGGCCGGAGGAGGACCTGACCCAGGGCATCCTTCAGCGCAGCATCCTGAAAACGTGGGTCCGGCTGTCCGGCGGCAGCTGTGAGGTCCGGCTGTACCGGCCGGAGCTGTCCGACGCCAACACGGTGGGAGCTTATCCGCTGGTGACTGTGGACCAGGCCCGGCTGCGGCTGTCGGCGGGACAGCACCTGTCTGCCTGGGAGCCCTTCCCGGGGGAGGACCGGGTCAAGCGGGTGGACCTGCAATACCTGGCCCGGCAGACGGACCGGTATTTCATGCCCTACTATGTGTTCTGGGTGGAATGTGACGACGGGGAGCAGGGCGTGTGCTATCGCCCCTATTACGTTCCGGCGGTGGCGGATGCCTATATTGCCGGCATGCCCCAAAGCCCCACCGGGGCGGCATAATGCGCCACATCTCCGATTGCTTCCGTGTGAACGCTGTTTCCTAACGATCAGACTCTGGGCTGCGCCACCGTTGCCAGCGCAATGACCCGGGACCGGCGCCACAGGGCACGCAGTAGGAGAGAACTGAAATCGACTGTGCAAATATAAGAAAATCACCGAGAAAAGCCTGTAACAGACCGATCTCGGTGATTTTCATATTATCTGCCACCCATGGCCGGATGCGCTTACATGCAGAACTGGAATGCGCAGAAGCCTGCGTACAGGACCAGCAGCACGATGCCCTGCCAGCGGGAGAGCTTGCCCCGGGCCAGCGCGGGTACCGTCAGCAGCAGCATCACCAGCAGCATCAGGGGAATATCCACCACCAGGGAAGCATTGTATCCGGCGATGGTTTTTTCCTGGGGCACCTGGAAGGGGGACAGGGTGGTGGACAGGCCGCTGACCAGCACCAGGTTAAACAGGTTTGCCCCCACGATGTTGCCCAGGGACAGGGCGCTGTGGCCCTTGACCAGGGAGGTGATGGCGGTGACCAGCTCCGGCAGGGACGTCCCCAGGGCCACGAAGGTCAGGGCGATGACGGACTCCGGCACGCCCAGTCCCTGGGCGATGAGGGTGCCGTTGTTCACCAGCAGGTTGGCGCCTACGGCGATGAAGGCCGCACCCACCACCAGCAGGAGGATATCCTTGCCCATGGAGGGAGTGCCGTCAATGGCTTCGTCCGCACCGCCGGCCCGGACGGTATCCCGGAAGCTCTGGCGCACGGTAAGGACCATGTACAGAACGAACATGGCCAGAAGGACGATGCCCGCCAGGCGGGTGAAGGCGCCGTTGGTGTAGGCGATGGCGGCGTAGAACACGGCGGCGACGAAAAAGAAGATCACCGGGGTCCGCAGACTTTTGCGGTCCGCCTCCGAGGGGCGGATGGCGATGGTCAGAGCCGCGATCAGGGCGGTGTTGCAGATGACGGAGCCGATGGCGTTGCCGTAGGCGATCTCGCCGTGACCGCTGACGGCGGAGGTGGCGGATACCATCACCTCCGGCAGGGTGGTGCCGATGGACACCACCGTTGCGCCGATGAGCAGCTCCGGCAGGTGGAACCGCCGTGCCAGTGCCGAAGCACCGTCCACGAACCAGTCGCCGCCCTTGATCAGGAACAGCAGACCGACGATAAATAGCAATACAGGAACCAGCATAATTTTTCTCCTCTGATTTTTCGCGGGGCGTGAACCCACAGAACCGGGAACGGATCGCTCCATCCCCGGTTCTGCACAAGATCGGTCAGTTGGCGTTATTTCTGCATGATGTGGATGGCAAAACCGCCGTACTCGCCCTCAAGATACACATTCTTGATGCAGCCGTCCTCAAAATAGGCGGCAGTCTCCATGCGGAAGCGGAAGCCATTTTCCTCCAGCTCCTCCATCGCAGCCTTCAGGTCGGGGGTGCGCATTGCGATGTGGCCGTTCTTGCCCAGAAAGGGGCTCTTCATGCACTCGAAATAGTTACCGGCAAACTCGGACTTCTGTCCGTGGCGGGGCTCTAAGTTGAACAGCTTGCACAGCAGCAGCGCCAGCTGCTCGGCCTCGCCTGCGTTGTCGGTGTTGATGCCGACGTGCTCCAGCTCAAACGTGTTTTTCATTTGGTGTTTCTCCTGTTACTTCATGGGGAAGATCAGCACAGCGCCCACCGTCAGCGCCAGCAGACGGATGAAGTACTGCGGAATGGTGAACTTCCAGAACTCGGTGATCTTGTAGTCACCGGCGCCCATGATCATGGCGGGCATACCGTCAATGGGCAGGAAGTGTCCGCACCAGCCGGAGACCACGATAGCGGCAGCGGCTGCGGTGGGGTCCAGACCCAGATTGACGCAGGTGGCAATGGCCATGGGAGCAAAGACGTACACGGTGCCGATGGTGGAACCGGTCAGGGTTGCCAGCACACTGGTCAGGATGCAGAAAGCGAAGATCAGCACGAAGGGGTTGACGTTGGTGCCCAGCATCTTGGCAACGGTCTCGCCCACCAGACTGGTCAGGCCGGTGTTGCCCAGAGCATCGGCAATGCCGATGACGCCTGCGGACATCAGGATGATGGGTGCGCTGATGGAGTTGCGGATCTCGTTGAAGTCCATGACGGCGCGGTTTTTTTTCAGCTCTATCTTCTGAACCTTTTTCTTTTCCTCTTCAAAAATTTTTTCAGCTTCATCTTTACCGTGGCCTGCATGAACTGCATCAGCACATTGCCGGCCTCTTCGTTCTTCATGATGTCGCCGATCTTATCCTTGACGGAGAAGTACCCCTCGCGCACCACAATGGTGTCCACGTCCTTGTAATCGTCCACATTGAACCAGTTGGCCGCGCCCGCGTCGTCGCCTGTATCGTCCGGGTCAACATAAATATACGCCTGGTTCGGCTCGGCCACCTTTTCAATGGACATCGCGTCGGCGCACGCGCCCGCCCTGGCGCTGATCTGCGTAAAGCCGTCGTTCATGGGCACATGCTCGAACACGAACACCTTGCTGCCCTCCTGCTCGGCAAACAGCCTGCCGTCCACATACAGTGCGACCTTGGGCAGGTTGGAATAC
>OLOX01001900.1_pt1 | contig 18318 bp, 17 predicted proteins | sample 1672091 | NCBI WGS metagenome assembly OLOX01 (sample SAMEA3136644, study PRJEB25190) | human gut metagenome | reverse complement strand
CGAGGAGTTCGGCAAGAATGTCAAGGAATATTGTCCCGACGTCAAGCATGTGGTCGTCGTCTTCAATCCTGCCGACATCACCGGCCTTATCACCCTTCTCTATTCCGGCCTGAAGCCCTCGCAGGTATCTACCCTCGCCGCTCTCGACTCGACCCGTCTGCGCAGCGAGCTGGCCAAGTATTTCAAGATTTCGCCCGACGAGATCAAGATGCCGCGTACCTATGGCGGTCACGGCGAGCAGATGGCTGTATTCGCAAGCACCTGCACCGTGGCCGGACAGCCCCTGTCGCAGCTCATCGGCAGCGATGCTCTGCCCCGTCAGGCGTGGGAAGAGATCAGGCAGCGTGTCATCCAGGGTGGCAAGAACATCATCGAGCTCCGTGGCCGCTCGTCGTTCCAGAGCCCCGCATACCTCTCGATCGAGATGATTGGCGCCGCAATGGGTGGCAAGCCCTTCACCTGGCCTGTTGGTACATACGTCAACAACGGCGAGTACAACCATATCATGATGGCCATGGAGACCACCGTCGACAAGAACGGTGTCACCGTGCATCCTGTCAACGGTACTCCCGAGGAGCGCAAGGAGCTTGACCAGAGCTACCACCACCTGTGCAAGCTGCGTGACGAGGTTATCGCCATGGGTGTGATGCCTCCCATTGACCAGTGGAAGAATATCAACCCCAACCTTGGCTGAAAAACATCCGTTGACATGACGGCATGATAAAATGAAATCCCTCCGTAGCCACACGGGCTGCGGAGGGATTGCTGTATCTGAGTGCCGGATGCTTATCTCAGACGGTCGTACGAGCGGAGAAGCTTGATGTCGTGGTTGATGCCGGACACTGCAAGTATCTCGAGGATGACGGCGATGGGAAGCAGGATGTCCCACACAGAGAAATGTGCGTCAAGACCCTCGGCGGATGCCTGCTTGTAGAGCGCGAAGCACACCACCGCGACTACCGCAAGCGTGAGCATGAGGCAGATGAGGGTGACGGTGCGCTGTAGCTGCAGGTTGCGGAACAGGACGAGGTCGACGAGCAGCAGGAGGATGATGGCCCCCACGGGAATCAGGATGCCATATTCCGTCATGGTGTAGAGGGATTCGGTGATGCCACCCTCGAGGTGGACTATCTCACCGTAGGGTACTGCCAGAAAGATGGCCATTGCGATGGCTGCCAGGAAGATGTAGACAGACTGGATGCGTTGTATCTGCATATCGGTTGTGGTTTTAAGTTATGTTGAAGGGTGAATTTTTGTCAAAAGTACTAATTTTTTAACAATCCACGCAGGGTTTAGTTAGTAAAATGTCGTAATTTTGTCAAAGTTTCATGAGTTTTCAAAATCAAGATATGAAAGATATGACAGATTCACGTCCGCTGATAATGGTGACAAACGACGATGGGGTGTACTCGCGCGGCCTCGCCACGCTTGTCTCTGTGGCCTCGAAGCTGGGCCGTGTGGTCGTTGTGGCTCCCTCGACGCCCCAGTCGGCCAAGTCGTCGGCCCTCACTGCCGATGCACCCCTGCGCATCACCCGCCACGAGCCTATGGGCGACGCAGAGGTGTATAGCGTCAGCGGCACCCCGGTGGACTGTGTGAAGTTAGGGATGCATGCCATACTCGACCGCCGTCCCGACCTGCTGCTGTCGGGCATCAACCACGGCTCGAACGCCGCGGTCAACAACATATATTCGGGCACGATGGGTGCCGCGATGGAGGGGTGCATACTCGGTATCCCTTCGGTAGGATATTCGCTGCTCAGCCACAGTCCCGAAGCCGATTTCTCAGGGATTGTCGACATGGTCGGTGACATGACGCGGCGCGTGCTTGCCTCGGGACTCCCCGAGGGTATATGCCTCAATGTCAATTTCCCCAAGGACTGCACACCGCAGGGTGTCAAGACCGTGCGTGCGGCCCGTGGCCACTGGACCGAGGAGTATGCCGACTATGCCGCTCCCGGAGGTCATCCATTCTACTGGCTCACCGGAAAATACCATAACACGGAGCCCGATGCCGAGGATACCGACGAATACTGGCTGGCGCGCGGATGGGCCACTGTGGTCCCCATACGTCCCGACCAGACCGCAGCCGATAAGATAGGCGAAATAGAGAAAATGCTCGGATGACCATGAAGCACCGTATCCTCTCTCTGCTTTTAGCACTTGTCGGCTCGCTTGGCCTCACGGCGGCCGCCTTCCCCCTGAATGTGGCGGGTATTGATACCGCACGCACTGCCGTATGGATATATGACCTGCGCTGGGGACGGGATGTCGTCAGCGCCAACATAGACCGCTCGCTTGTGCCCGCATCGGTGATGAAGAGCGTCACCGCTGCGTCGTTGCTCAATCTGGCCTCGGCCTCCGAACGCTTTGCCACACCCGTGTCGGCGGTGGGGCGCATTGTCTGCGACAGTGTGCTCGAAGGGAATATCGTGGTGCGTGTCATGGGCGACCCCACAATAGAGTCGCAATACTTTGACTCGACACGCGGCTTTGCCGACAGCATCGTGGCCGGAGTGCGCCGTCTGGGCATACGCGCCATCACCGGGTCTGTGGTGATAGATTCGAGTGATTTCCCTGACGCCACGACTCCGCCGGGATGGGCCGGCGAGGATATTCCCTGGCCATACGGAGCGAGGTTGCAGGGGGCAAATTTCCGCGACAACCGTTTCAGGCTGCGTCTGCCGTCAAAAGAGACGGTGCCGTTTGTCCCGGACCTCAAGTTCACTTTCAAGCCCACTAAAGGACGTGCGGCAAAGGTAGACCGCAAGGACGGCTCAGAGACATTCAGCGTGACGGGAAATACGCGTCGAGGTGTCTCGGACATGTTTGCGATGCCATATCCCTGGAAGGTGATGCGCCATGAGGTCACCCAGGCCCTGAGGGATGACGGTATTGCTGTAAAAGGTGCCGACATCAGTGCCATCGGCGACGAGATACCTGTATATACTCACCTGTCACCCGAGTTTGGCGAGATATTGCGCAGCCTCATGTTCAGGTCGGACAACCTGATGGCCGAGGGTATGCTTCGGGTCATCGCGCCGGGAGGCACCCGTGCCGAGGCCATAGCCGAGGAGCAGGCGGTCTGGACGATGGCCGGAATCAGCGCCCATGGTGTCAATATCGTCGACGGTAGCGGTCTGTCGAGAGACAACCGCCTCACGGCACGGTTTCTCGGCGAGGTCAACCGCTACATGCTTGGCGAGGAGTTCGGAGCAGATTTCACAGGTCTCTTTCCGCGCGCGGGATATGACGGCACCCTGCGCAATTTCCTTGTGGATACACCTCTCGAGGGACGTGTGGCCATGAAGACAGGCTCGATGAAGGGGGTCCAGTCATATAGCGGATACCTGTTCGACGACGAGGGGCGCCCCACTCATGTGCTCGTTTTCATCGCAAACGGGTTCAGATGTTCGCGTGCGGCGTTAAAAAATTCGATTCAGGGATTGTTATTAGATACTTTTTGTGTAAGTTTGCAGAATGAAACAGACCAATGACATTGACACGCTTCTCAAGCTGGCCTTCGAGGCCGAGGGGCTGCTGCTTATGTTGAAGGACCGCGGCAAGGATATGCCTGCCGAGGCCCTGGCGTTGCTGGCCGAAAAGACCGCCATGCTCCAGGCCGGAATCATGGAGCTGCCTTATGGCGCCGTGCCCGCTTCCACAGATATCCGTGTGGAAGATGAGGTTTCAGACAGCGAGGCGGTCGCCGAGGCTGCCGAAGAGGAGTCCGAGGCCGATGCCGGGGTAGAGCCATCTGCCGCCCCCGCCGCCGCACCTGCTGAAGCTGCCACACTCGACGAGCGTCTGGCCCGCGAGCGTGCCCGCGACATATTCAAGGCATTTACCCTCAACGACAAGTTCCGCTATCGCCGCGAGCTTTTCCATGGCTCGGAGAGCGAGTTTGACGACACGCTCGCTATCATCTCGGAGATGTCCTCTTTCGGTGAGGCCGAGGAGTATTTCTACGAAGACCTCTGCTGGGATCCCGACAACGATGACGTCAAGGCATTCATGGACACCGTGAAGAGGCATTTCTGACCCTATGGCCAAACTGTATATTGTCCCCACGCCTGTCGGCAATATGGCCGACATGACACCGAGGGCCCTCGAGGTGCTCGGCGCGGTCTCGGCCATCTATGCCGAGGACACGCGCACGTCGGGCGTGCTGCTCAGGCATTTCGGTATCACGACGCCCTGCCTGAGCCATCACAAGTTCAATGAGCACGCTACCGCGACCCCTATCATAGACCGTGTCGAGGGTGGCGAGGACATAGCCCTTATCTCTGACGCGGGCACACCCGGCATCAGCGACCCGGGCTTCATGCTCACCCGCGAGTGCCGCCGCCGCGGGGTCGAGGTCGAGACATTGCCCGGGCCGACGGCTTTCGTGCCCGCGCTTGTCAATTCGGGACTCCCGACAGACCGATTCACATTCGAGGGGTTTCTCCCTCCCAAGAAGGGACGCCGCACACGCCTCGAAGGGATTGCTGCATCATCCTGTACCTCGATTGTCTACGAGTCGCCATTGCGTCTGGTCAAGACTCTCGGCGAGCTGGCCGAGGTATGCGGTGCCGACAGGGCCGCATCCGTGTCGCGCGAGATTTCAAAAGTCTATGCCACCACCGTGCGCGGCACGCTCGGCGAGCTCAAAGATTATTTCTCGGAAAACAATCCGCGCGGAGAGATTGTTATCATCGTAGGGCCGCCTGAGGCGCAGCCCCGCACCCACAAGAACAAATACAGGGATGACGGCGAGTGACACGCCGGTATCCGCATAAACACAAGAATCACGATTTTTCAACATCACGTCAATTCTATATGAAAAAGATTGCAACCCTCGCCATTGTGGCCGCTACACTCCTCACCGGGTGTAATGCAGACAAGCTCCGTGAATCGGAAGCCCAGAATGCACAGCTCAAAGGGGATCTCGCCGAGACCCTCGCCACACAGGACTCTCTGCTTGTGCTGGTCAACGATATCTCTGACGGCATGAGCCAGATCAAGGATCTCGAGAAGATCATCAGCACTCCCGGCTCACTCTCGGGCGAGTCGACATCGCGCAAGGAGCAGATACGCAACGATATGATTGCGATACAGCAGGCCCTCCAGGAGCGCCGCCAGCGTCTGGCCGAGCTCGAGAAGAAACTCGAGGCTGCCGGTGGCGAGAACTCTACCCTCAAGCGCACCATCTCGAACCTCAAGGCTCAGATTGCCGACCAGACCACCGAGATAGCAACCTTGACCAACCAGCTCGCGAGCGCCAACATCAAGATTGAGGAGCTCACCACGACTGTCAACGACCTCAACGCCAACGTGGACTCGCTGCGTGGAAACGTTGCCGCCGAGGAGGCTGCAAAGAAGGCTGCCGAGGAAGAGGCCACAGCCGCCATCAACGAACTTAATACTTGCTATTATGCTATCGGCACCAACAAGGAGCTCAAGGAGCGTGGCATAATCGAGAGCGGTTTTCTACGCAAGACCAAGATCATGAAGGGTGATTTCGACATGGCATATTTCACCGCCGCCGACAAGCGCACCCTCACCGAGATTGCCACACACAGCAACAAGGCCGAGATCAAGACATCGCAGCCCAAGGACTCCTACCAGATTGTCGATGTCAACGGCCAGAAGGTAATCAAGATTACCGACCCTGCCAAGTTCTGGCAGCTCTCTAATTTCCTTGTCATCAAGGTAGACTGACATATAAAGAATAGCTCAATACCCTAACCCCCGCGGGGAGGACCGTCATCGGCCCTCCCCGCAATTTTTTGGGGTTAATCACGTTTATATATAGTAATAAATCAAGATGAACCAGTCATGCGGGCAATAAGCCGTCTCATATTCTCTCTTCTCTCTGTGATTTTTGCTGTCGTGCCCGCAGCGGGGGCGTCGGTGAAGATTCACGGCAAGATCACCGACTCGAAAAACGAGCCGGTCGAGTTTGCCACCGTGCGCATCGGTGGCACCGCCATCGGGACTACATCAGGTCTCGAGGGCGACTATTCGCTGTCGTGCGCGCAGGCCGATACAATCACGGTCTTCTTCTCGTGCATAGGCTACCGCGAGGTCAAGCGGCAGCTTATAGACCCGCAGGCCGATGTGACACTCAATGTGATGCTGCCCCTCGATACCGAGATGCTGCAGCAGGTCGAGGTCACTGAGCTGAAAAAGCAGACAGGCTCTGTAGAGCGTCTGGATGTGAGTGATATACGTCGCTCGCCTGATGCGTCGGGAGGCAGTGTCGAGGCTCTGCTGCAGACCATGCCGGGTGTGACGGCCTCTAACGAGATGTCGTCGCAGTATTCGGTGCGCGGTGGCTCGTATGACGAGAATTCGGTATATATCAACGGCATAGAGGTATATCGCCCGCAGCTCGTCACCTCGGGCCAGCAGGAAGGACTCTCGATAATAAACCCGGATCTTGTCGGTGCCGTCGGTTTCTCGACGGGCGGTTTCCCGGCCGAGTATGGCGACAAGATGTCGTCTGTGCTCGACATCACCTACCGTCACCCTGAGTCGTTCGAGGGTGCGGTGTCGGCATCGCTCATGGGTGGCTCTCTGGCGATAGGGCAGGGGAGCAAGCGGCTGAGCCAGCTGCATGGCGTGAGATACAAGAAGAACTCGTCGCTGCTGGGTTCGATGGATACGAAGGGTGAGTATGACCCGTCGTATTTCGACTATCAGACCTCGATAAGCTACCGTTTCTCCGACAGGCTCACGGCTTCACTGCTGGGCAACATCTCGATAAACCGCTATCTGTTCACGCCCACAAACCGCACCACCACCTTCGGCACCACTACGGATGCCAAGCAGTTTACGGTGTATTTCGACGGGCATGAGAAGGACCGGTTCGAGACATATTTCGGAGCCCTCTCGCTTGACTACCGTCTCAGCCGCTCCACCAACCTGCAGTTGCTCGGCTCGGGCTATCTGACAAATGAGCTTGTGGCATACGACATCTCGGGCGAGTATTGGCTCGACGAGGCCGGAACCTCGGATGTCGGCGGCGAGCTGGGTGTGGGACGGTATCACGAACATGCCCGAAACCGACTCAAGGCCTCGGTGCTTGCGCTGGCACTGAAGGGGCAGACGGCCATCAACTCAAATCATACCCTCTCGTATGGCCTCAGCATCCAGGGGGAGCGCATCATGGACCGCTCGCGCGAGTGGGAGCTGCGCGACTCGGCGGGGTTCTCCCTCCCGGCGCTTCCCGACCAGCTCCGTGTGGTCTATAACCTTGACTCGCATCACGACCTGTCGTCGACACGTCTTGCGGCGTGGGTGCAGGATGCGTGGAAATTCAATACCTCGGCGGGATTCTTCACGCTCAATGCCGGAATACGCCTCAGCCACTGGAGCTATAACAAGGAGACACTTGTCAGCCCACGTGTGTCGCTCGGCTTTATCCCCGAGCGGGCCTCGGGATGGGCATTCCGTGTGGCTACAGGACTCTATTATCAGTCGCCTTTCTATAAGGAATACCGTATGCCTGTCACGGACGGCAACGGCAACCAGACCATTGTTCTCAACGATGACATAAGGAGCCAGCGCAGTTTCCATCTCATCGGAGGCGCCGACTACACATTCCGCGCTCTCGGGCGTCCGTTCAAGCTCTCCGGCGAGGTCTATTACAAGGCCCTCTCGAACCTTGTGCCTTACGAGATAGATAACCTCAAGATTGTATATTCCGGCAAGAACGAGTCATCGGGATTTGCCACGGGGCTCGACATGAAGCTGTTCGGCCAGTTTGTACCGGGCAGTGACTCGTGGGTCAGCTTCTCGCTGATGAAGACCTCGGAGACCCTGCACGGGGTCAAGGTACCTCGCCCTACAGACCGCTCGTATAGCCTGGGACTCTTCTTCACCGACTATTTCCCCAAATTCCCAAAACTGAAGTTCTCGCTGCGCGGTATTTTCATGCAGGGACTCCCATCTACCTCGCCACGCTCCACCCGTGACCAGGGTTATTTCCGCATGCCTCCCTATAAGCGCGTGGATGTCGGACTGCAATACGCGCTTATTTCTCCACCCAAAGAGGGCGAATACCGTTCGGGGCTCGCCTCCAAGCTCAAGAGCGTCTGGATTGGGGTCGATGTGTTCAACTTGCTCGACATCTCGAACGTGGCGTCATACTACTGGGTCACAGACGTCAACGATATACAGTATGCCGTGCCCAACTATCTTACCCGCCGTCAGTTCAATGTCCGCCTGAGCGTCGAGTTCTGATTGGGCTGAAAAGTGCAAGAATAACCGTATTTTGTGAAAGGGTGTTTTGGCTGCCGGGAATTAATTTTGCAGCATGAACAACCTTAGTGCAATTAATATGGAAACTTTAAGACTCAGCAACGGCATCGAGATGCCGATGATTGGATATGGAGTATATCAGGTAGACCCTGCGGAGTGCGAGCGATGTGTGAGCGATGCCCTCAAGACAGGCTACAGGATGATTGATACCGCCCAGGCTTATCATAATGAGGAGGGGGTCGGGGCCGCTGTCGCCAAGAGCGGTATCGCGCGCGACGAGCTCTTCATCGTCACCAAGATATGGATATCCAACTATGGATATGACAGGGCCAAGGCCTCGATTGACGAGAGCCTTCGGCGCCTCGGCACCGATTATATCGACCTGATGCTGCTGCATCAGCCTTTCTGTGACCGCTATGGCGCCTATCGTGCCCTTGAGGATGCCTATAAGGCCGGAAAGCTCCGTGCTATCGGTGTGAGCAATTTCTATCCCGACCATTTCATAGACCTTGCATCCAATGTCGAGATTCCGCCTATGGTCAATCAGGTCGAGACCCATGTGTTCGACCAGCAGGTGCAGCCGCAGAAATATATGGAGGAGTATGGATGCCGCATCATGTCGTGGGGCCCTCTGGCAGAGGGTCGCAACAATTTCTTCACCAATCCGGTGCTTGAGGAGATAGGCCGGAAATACGGCAAGTCTGTCGCACAGGTGGCACTCCGCTGGCTCAACCAGCGTGGAGTCATCATCATACCCAAGTCCGTGCATGTCGAGCGTATGCGGCAGAACCTCGACATCTTCGATTTCACCCTCACCGACGACGACATGGCTGCCATCTCCCGCCTCGACACAGGCAAGAGCCTCTTCTTTGACCATCACGACCCCGAGGTGGTGAAGATGTTCATGGGCTGGAGGTAGTCATACCATCCCCTACGTATATTCATATTCCGTCGACAGTGCCGGATTGTGCCCCCGTAGGAGCACCTACAGCACTGTCGACGGATTATTTCTTGTCAAGGTAAACAAAAATCAGGCCGGAGCCCCGACGGGATTCCGGCCTGAGATTATAGGCGTTGTCTTATCAGTCCTGGTTGAGGTTGACGCGCTTGAAGTTCACTACGACGAGTCCCTTCTGAGACTGCTCGAGGAACTGGCCTACGGTGAGCTTGCTGTCCTGTACGAACTCCTGCTCCATGAGGCACGACTCCTTGAAGAACTTGTTGAGACGGCCATTGGCGATGTTCTGAATCATCTGCTCGGGCAGGTTTGCGGCCTTGGCCTCGGCAGTTGCCTTCATGATCTCGCGACCCTTGGCTGCCTCCTCGGGAGTAATCCAGCCCTTCGAGATGTTAGACTCGATGTGGTCCTCGCTGTCAAAGTGGTTGGGGTTGAGACCTGCCTTCTTGAGGGCGGCCTCTACAGCCTTGCGCACCTGCTCCTGCTTGGTCTTCTCGACAGCCACGCTGATCTCGGCGTCGATGGTGGCCTGGGGAACATCCTCGCGGCATACGGCCACGGGGTTCATCGAGGCGATCTGCATGCAGACCTCACGACCAATCTGGGGATCGACGCCCTCGAGGTTGAAGCCTACGATGGCGGCGAGCTTGTTGTTGAAATGATTGTATGCGGCGGTTGTGGGGGCCTCTACGACCTCGTATGCGCCGATCTCGGTCTTCTCGCCGGTCTTGCCGCTCTCCTCGGTGATGAGGTCGGCTACGGTCTGGCCGTCGACTGTGAAGGCCTTGAGCTCATCGACAGTCTTGAACTTGTTGGCCATGGCGAGGTCCATGAGCTTGTTGGCGAGTGCCACGAAGCCTGCGTTCTTGGCAACGAAGTCGGTCTCGCAGTTGAGGGCGAGGATAGCTGCGAACTGGCCGTCTGTGCGGGCGATTACGCAACCCTCCGAAGCCTGGCGGTCTTCGCGCTTGGCGGCTACGGCCTGACCCTTCTTGCGAAGAATCTCGACAGCGGCCTCGATGTCGCCGTTAGTCTCGGCGAGAGCTTTCTTGCAGTCCATCAGGCCGGCGCTTGTGAGGTTGCGCAGCTTGGTGATTTCTGCCATTGTTACTGCCATATCGGGTAGTGTTTTTTAGTTGTTGTGAGATTGTATTGAAAATCACTCGGCGTCCTTGGTCTCCTCGGCGGGAGCCTCCTCTGCCTTTGCCTCGGCGGCCTCGGCTGCGGGAGCCTCACGACGGGCTACACGACGGCGGTCACCGCCACGACGGGGAGCTGCTGCCTCGCCGTTCTCGGCACCGGCCTTCTCGTCGGCCTTCTCGACCTTGCGCTCCTGCAGACCCTCGTTGATGGCCTCGCATACGGTGTCGAGGATGAGCTCGATGCTCTTCGATGCGTCGTCGTTTGCGGGGATTACGTAGTCTACGTTGTTGGGGTCAGAGTTGGTGTCGACGATTGCGAACACGGGGATGCCCAGACGGTTTGCCTCGGCAACGGCGATGTGCTCCTTGCATACGTCAACGACGAAGAGTGCCGAGGGGAGACGGTTGAGGTCGGCGATAGAGCCGAGGTTCTTCTCGAGCTTGGCGCGCTGACGGGTGATCTGGAGCTTCTCGCGCTTCGACAGGTTGTCGAATGTGCCGTCCTTGGCCATCTTGTCGATGGAGGCCATCTTCTTCACGGCCTTGCGGATGGTGGGGAAGTTTGTGAGCATGCCGCCGGGCCAGCGCTCGATCACGTAGGGCATACCTACGCTCTCAGCCTTGGCTGCGAGTATCTCCTTGGCCTGCTTCTTTGTGGCCACGAAGAGGATTTTCTTGCCGCTCTTGGCGAAGCCGCGGAGCACGTTGGCTGCGTCTTCGAGTTTTGCGGCAGTCTTATATAGGTCGATGATGTGGATACCGTTGCGCTCCATGAAGATGTAGGGCGCCATTGCAGGATTCCATTTTCTTTTCATGTGGCCAAAATGGCAGCCTGCTTCGAGGAGTTGGTCAAATGTGGGTGTTGACATTTGTGTCTTGATGGTTGTTTACGTTCTTTTGATTTTACAACCCGGGAGTAGGGAACGTGTCCATCTCGGGGGTTTAGATACTAAACACTTTGGGGAGGGAGGTTGTGGTGGGGAATGGGGCTGACGGCCTGTCAGGCCGCCCGGGCCATTCCCGGTGATGTCGTCGCTGGTGTCAGGCGCGGATTAACGCTTGGAGAACTGGAAGCGCTTGCGTGCCTTGGGACGGCCCGGTTTCTTGCGCTCCACGACGCGGGGGTCGCGGGTCATGAAGCCCTGGGCGCGGAGTGCGGCCTTGTCGTCGGGGTTGATCTTGACGAGGGCGCGGGCGATGGCGAGACGCAGGGCCTCGGCCTGGCCTTTGTAGCCGCCGCCATCGAGGTTGACATGGATGTCATATTTCTCGGCGGCGTCGAGTGTCAGCAGGGGCTGCTTGACGATATACTGCAGAATCGAAGAGGGGAAATAAACGTCGAGGGGACGCTTGTTGATGGTGATTTGCCCGTTGCCTTCCTTGACGATTACGCGGGCTACGGCGGCCTTGCGGCGGCCTACGGCATTAACTGATTCCATTCTTCAGATTTATTTTACTTTGTTGATGTCAATGATTTCGGGGTTCTGACCTTCGTGGGGGTGTGTGGGCCCGTTGTAGACGTGAAGGTTGCCGATGAGTGTGCGGCCGAGACGGTTCTTGGGAAGCATACCCTTGACCACCTTGATGAACAGGGGGTGGTAGCCGGGCTTGATGTGCTTGTTGAACGATTTCTTCATCAGAATCTCGGGGGTGGTCACACGCTGGCCACCGGGATAGCCGGTGTACGAGAGGTACTCGCGGTCGGTCATCTTCTTGCCGGTGAGGCGCACCTTGTCGGCGTTGATGACGATTACGTTGTCGCCGCACTCGATGTTGGGCGAGTAGCTGGGCTTGTTCTTGCCACGGAGAATGAGGGCGATGACGGCACACAGACGACCGAGAACCTGGTCGGTGGCATCAATTACAACCCACTTGTGTTCAACGCTTGCTGCGTTGGGGGTGAGGGTCTTGTAGCTTAAAGTATCCACGTTGAATGTTTAATTAATAGATAGTTACTTTTGGGCGTTCATGCCGCCTGTCCGGCCAAAGACCGGCGGCGTTAGTGCCTGAGGTTTATTAATTGGACATAATCGGACTGCAAAATTAGTCATTTTCAGTGAGAAAACAAAGCGTTATTAAGGATTATTAACAGATTTCGGGGCTGCGAATTTTTCTTGCCCGCATGTTGCGCCGTGAAAAGTTTTTTATGTATTTTTGTAGTCTGAAACCATTACTCCAATTATGCAGTTCAACGGTAAGAAACTCTGGATGACGACCAAGGATTACGTCATCATCACTCTGGCCATCACCCTCTATGGTCTTGGCTTCTCGGCTTTTATCCTCCCGGAGAGGGTCGTCATCGGAGGTGTGACGGGTCTGGGCACGATAGTCTATTTCCTCACGGGCAAGACGTGGGCCATCGGTCTGACCCAATACGCCATCAACCTGGCCCTTCTGGCGCTGGCGTGGCATGTGGTGGGCAAGCAGTTCGTGGCCAAGACAATCTTCGGTGCCACGGTGCTCTCTGTGGTGGTGACCATTTTCCCGCCCATGTTCGACGGGCCGCTGATTCCCGACCAGTCGTTCATGAACGTGTGCATCGGCTCGATCATATCGGGCATCGCGCTCGGGCTTGTGTTCACCCATAACGGCTCGACCGGAGGCACCGATATTGTGGCGGCGATGGTAGCCAAGAAGACCAATGTCACTGTGGGGCGTACGATGCTGTATGTCGATTTCTGCATCATCTCCTCCTCCTATTTCATATTCCATCAGATCTCGACTGTGGTCTATGGCTTCATGGTGCTCTTTATTACCACGTATGTCGTCGACCTCATCATCAATACCAACCGCCAGGCGGTACAGTTCATCATCATCTCGCGCAAGTGGGAGCGCATAGCCACGGCTGTCAACCATCATGCGCGCCGTGGCGTGACGGTGATGGACGGCATGGGATGGTATACCAAGAGCCCCATCAAGATTCTGCTTATCGTGTGCCGCAAGATAGAGTCGGTGACCATATTCCGCATCATCAAGAGCATCGACGACGGTGCATTCATCACGCAGACCAATGTCAACGGTGTCTATGGCCAGGGCTTTGACGAACTCAAGTTCAAGCAGGACCAGAAGCTGCGCGAGGAGCTCGAGCATGAGGCCGAGGATGTCATGGCCGGAGAGCTTGGCCGTTCGTGACGGGCCGGGCTCCGGCCCTCTACGGATAAATGAGACACCGGGGCTGCATCTGACGGATGCGGCCCCGGTGTCTTTTTTGAGTTATGGCTATGTGTGGGAGTTGTCTTATTTCTTGATGAGGTCGTATTTGCGGAACACTCTCTCGATAGTCTCGAGCGCGCGGTCTACCTGCTCCATAGTATGTGTGGCCATGAGGCTGAAACGTATGAGCGTGTCGGTGGGGGCGACTGCCGGAGTGACCACGGGATTGACGAAGATGCCCTCGTCAAGCAGGTCGCGTGTCACGGCAAATGTCTTGAAATCGTCGCGGATGAACAGCGGGATGATGGGTGTCGATGTCCTGCCTATCTCGAAACCTGCGGCACGGAATCCGTCGAGGGCATGGTGGGTGAGTTTCCAGAGCTGTTCCTGACGCTCGGGCTCGGTCTGCATTATCTCGAGTGCCTTGAGTGCTGCTGCTGTCGAGGCGGGGGTGATGGATGCGGTGAAGATGTACGAGCGCGAGTGGTGGCGCAGGAAATTGGTGACCTCCTTGTTGGTGGCGATGAAGCCGCCCAGCGACGAGAACGACTTGGAGAATGTGCCCATGATGAGGTCTACGTCGTCGGCTACGCCATAGTGGTGGCAGACGCCGCGGCCTCCCTGGCCGAAGACACCGATGCCGTGGGCCTCGTCCATCATGACGCTGGCGTTATACTTTTTGGCCAGACGCACGATGTTCTTGACGTCGGCGACATCGCCTTCCATCGAGAATACCGAGTCGCTGACGATGAGCTTCACCTTGTCGGGGTCGCACTTGCGCAGCTGCTTCTCGAGCGACTCCATGTCGTTGTGCTTGTATTTGAGCTTCTGGCTGAAGGCGAGACGGTGTCCCTCGATGATCGAGGCGTGGTCCTGCTCGTCCCACAGTATGTAGTCCTCGCGTCCGGTGAGGGTGGATACTACTCCAAGATTCACCTCGAAGCCGGTCGAGTAGATCATGACGTCTTCCTTGCCTATGTATTCGGCAAGTTTGGCTTCGAGTTCCTTGTGAAGGTCGAGAGTGCCGTTGAGGAAGGGTGAGCCGGCACATCCTGTGCCGTATTTGCGGGTGGCTTCGATGGCGGCCTCCTTGATGCGCGGGTCGTTGACAAGGCCCGTATAGCAGTTCGAACCGAACATGAGCACCTTCTTACCGTTGATGATCACTTCGGGATCCTGCTCGCTTGAGATGGCGCGGAAATAGGGATACACGCCTGCGGCCTTGGCTTCCTGCGGGGCTGTGTATTTGCTGAGTTTCTCTTGAAGTAAATTCATTGCTTTTTCCTTGGTGAACGAAGACAGAGGTCTTCGGTGATTGGACGGGTTGGGCGTCTTGTAATTTTCAAGGTGCAAAGGTAGTGATAATTTCACGTTTGTAAACGGAGTGTGCCGGATTTTTAATGTTAATTAAATGAAACGAGGCTGTCGTAATGGCGTATTTTTCTACTCCCTTCCCCTTTTTTGCCAATGATGTGGGCTTTTCTGCTGATTTTTGCTAACTTTGCAAGGTTTAAAGCAAATTTAGATTATGGAAAGCAACCCCGTCACGAATCCTGTGGTGAAGCGCACTGTGCTCGACTATGACGACATCGTAGAGATGGCGCCGTTCTTCAAGGGCAAGCGCCGTCTGGTCGAGATGCTGATGAAGGCACTCGACGTCGACAAGGTAAACTGGATTCACGACCATAATTTCGATACTCCCGGCCCGGCGTTCTGCCGCGGTCTGCTCAACGATCTCGACATAAAGCTGCGCATAGACAATGAAGAGCTGCTCGACAATCTGCCCGAAGGGCCCTTTGTCACCGTGAGCAACCATCCTTTCGGTGCGCTCGACGGCATAACGCTCATAGACCTCATAGGCTCGCGACGTCCCGGATACAAGGTGATGGTCAATATGATACTCAACCATATCACCGCCATGCGCCCCAATTTCATCGCCGTCGACCAGGCCGCCAGCGATGACCCGGCCAAGAAGGCGGTGTCAATGAAAGGCATCGCCGAGGCCATAAGGCAGATAAAGAACGGCCAGCCGGTAGGATTCTTTCCCGCAGGGGCCGTGGGCAATTACAACAGGCACCTTAAGTTTGAGGACCGCGAGTGGCAGCCCACTGTCATCAGGCTCATCCGCAAGTTCGGTGTCCCGGTGATACCTATCTATTTCCATGGACTCAACAGCCTGTGGTTCCGTATCCTCGGCATCATCTCGTGGCAGTTGCGCACTCTGCGCCTTCCGGCCGAGGTGTTCCGCCGCAAGGGTGACACCCTGCATATATCGGTCGGCAATCTCATCACTCCCGAGGAGCTGAAGGCCCACTCGGCCTCTGAGGAGGAGCTTGGCCTCTGGCTCAGGGAACGTACCTACGAACTCTCACGCCTGAAATGATGGAAGCTCTTCAGCCCGACTATCCCGCCGAGGTGCTGCAGGCGCGCCGCCGCTATGGCATCATCGGCAATTCGCCCGAGCTCAACGAGGCTGTGATGCGTGCCGTAAGGGTGGCGCCGATAGACCTGTCGGTGCTTGTCACCGGCGAGAGCGGCACAGGCAAGGAGTTTTTCCCGAAGATAATCCACGGTTTCTCGTCGCGCAAGCATGCCGGCTACATTGCCGTCAACTGTGGCGCCATCCCCGAGGGTACCATCGACTCTGAGCTTTTCGGCCATGAGAAGGGTGCCTTCACGGGTGCCGTCTCCACCCGCAAGGGATATTTCGAGGAGGCCGACGGAGGGACAATCTTCCTTGACGAGGTGGCCGAGCTGCCGCTGACCACTCAGGCGCGCCTGTTGCGTGTGCTCGAGACTGGCGAGTTCATCAAGGTCGGTTCCTCGACCGTACAGAAATCAAACGTGCGCATCGTCGCCGCCACCAATGTCGACATGGCTAAGGCTGTCGCCGAGGGGCGTTTCAGGGAAGACCTGTACTACCGCCTCTCGACGGTCTCTATCTCCGTGCCCCCGTTGCGCGACCGTGGCACTGACATCATACTTCTTGCCCGCAAGTTCGCGGCAGATTTTGCCGAGCGGTACACGATGCCCGGTGTGAGTTTTGACGACTCGGCGCGAGCAATGCTTCTGGCCTACCGTTGGCCCGGCAATGTGCGTCAGCTCAAGAATGTCGTCGAGCAGACCGCCCTGTTCCATGCGGGCGAGACTGTAGACGCCTCAACTCTGCGGCCATATCTTCCGGCACCGGGCATGGAGCTTTCGACCATTCCCGGCCAGGGGGGCAAGAGGCATGACTATGATTCGGAGCGCGACATGTTGCTGGGCATGATAGTGCGTCTGCAGCAGCAGATAGACTCGTTGCGCGAGCAGGTGGGCACGCGCCCCGCCCACGCCGAGAACACAGATTTTGTCGAGACGCGCCCCTCGGGTGGTGTGAACCTCCCCGTCAAGTTCCAGCCGTTCTGCTCGCCCCTCCCCGACATGGGGCGTCCTGTGCGCGAGACAGTGGTCGATGTCACCCCCGCGGCGCCCGCTACTCTCGAGGAGACCGAGCGCGACACTATCCTGCGTGCCCTCGAACGCAACGGCGGCCGCCGCAAAGCGACAGCCGCCGAACTCAATATCTCCGAGCGTACCCTCTATCGCAAGATCAAGGAGTACGGGATGGAGTAGGGGTGTCTCAGCGTTCTCCGGGCCGGATTATCCTTGCGCCCGTCACGCTGTTGTTTTTTCTCAGATACTCGCCCAGTGTCCTGTCCTCCAAGGTCACTTTGCCGGCCCTCGTCGATGCGTGCAGCAGATGAGGGCCGTCGTTTTGCATCACCACAATCCCCATGTGGCTCACGTCGAGGCCCGGGACTTTGGTGGTGAACGCAAGGATGTCGCCATCCCTCAGGTTCTCCTTGCCCCACTTGCCCATCAGCACCGAGCTGCGGATGTACGGGAAACGGTGAGAGCGGTAGCCTATCTCGCAGTTTTTCATACGCTCGTATTCCGCCGAGTCCTTCAGGGCCGGATATTCATCGCGATGCGCTGTCATATAGTCGAGGGTCTTCACGGCATAGGCCACATTAGGCATACGCCCTGTCATCTCCTTTATGTTCCCCCGATGGGTGTTGTCGACAATCCAGTCGCTGATATAGTGCAGCCTCGAGCTATATCCGTCGATGCGTCCCTGGCGGTAGCGTATCTGCCCGAGGTTATAGACGAAATCCTGCCATGCGCTGCGCCTCTCCTTTACCGTGAGGGTCATCGCAAGCACTGTCTCGACAAAGGTGGTGCAGTCGAGTCCGTCGAGATTTACGGTGAGCTGTTCGGGCGAGCCCTCGAGGGTTCCGGCCGCATAGGGGGTGTCGATAAATCTTTTTGCGATTGACGTGACAAGCTCGCCGTCTGTTGCAGGTGTCAGCAGTGAGGCGTCAATGAGTATTTCGGTAATACGCGTGGTGTCCGCTGCCTCGTTGTGCCATCTCACCTCTCCCGGCAATACCGCATGGGCCATAATCGGACAGGTAAGCACCAGCATCAATACACATATATATGTATAATAAGTGGAATGATTTATTTTCATGGAGCGAAATCGGTTGATTAAATACGACTCAAAATTACTCAAAATCTCCGATATCCCAAAATAATCTTGCTTAGTGAGAGATTTAGGGAATTAGAAATGAGGAATTAGAAATGAGGAATGAGGGGTGATAGCACGATAAGAGAGTACCAGCCGCGAGGTGATAATCTGAGAAACCCAGCCGCGAAGCGGCGACCTTTGGGAAGCCCCACATCGAGCCCGCAGGGCGAAGGTGTGGGGTGAAGATGGGTGTTCCCTTTCGGGCATCGGAGATGTCCGCTAATACTCAACGTATGACATCGCCCCTTG
>OLOX01001897.1_pt1 | contig 18345 bp, 19 predicted proteins | sample 1672091 | NCBI WGS metagenome assembly OLOX01 (sample SAMEA3136644, study PRJEB25190) | human gut metagenome | reverse complement strand
ATGATCTGGATGTCCAGCGGCAGAACATGGCGCAGGAAGAAGCATCCCGCATGGAAATGGGCGGCATGGCATGAGTTGGAACGGAGCTCGTGCCAGAGGGCCTCCCGTTTTCTATGGCAGCTGCGCAGATTCCCGTTGACTTGTGGGCGATCCTGTGGTAGTTGTGTTGTGTACCAACACAGGACGGAAAAGAAAAATAAAAACTGGAGGTACAAAATGAAAAAACTGCAAATCATGGCGGGTATGCTGAGCGTGCTTCTCCTCGCAGGCTGCGGCGGAGCCGGAGCATCTGCGAAAACGACAGAAGGAGATCCGCCGCAAGTGGCATCTGCCGCCGCTTCCGGGACCACAGCGGCGCAAAATGGAAACGAAAACCCTTCGGAGGTCGTAACACAAGATGAGGCAGAACGCCCCGGCCCTGTCGATGCGGAGCCGTCGGGAGAAAAGAAAACCACTTCCTCTGCCGGAGAAACAAAACCCAAAGCGGAAGATCCTCCGGTGCAGGTGCTGCCTGCCGAGACTGTGCCGCCCGAGGCTCCGCCCACAGAATCCGCCCACTCTAAACCCGTGACGGACGAGACAGCTCCCCAGCCGGAGGAGAAAGGCTTTGATATAGACTACTGGCTGGCCTACGCCAAGGACTGCGCCGTGAGCATCGGGCTGGTGCTGGATCAGGGGACGGCCGGCACATGGGATACGCCCATTCGGTGCAGCAGTAAGACGGAAGATGTTCTGGCCGCCTACATCCGGGATGATCTGGCGTACTATAAGGATCAGGAAGGCTGTACCGCCGTCTGGATCTGGGCAGAACGGATCGGAGACGGACAGTACGAACTGTTCATCGGTCGCGGGTGACGCAGAATTTGTGGGGAAAAGGCTCTCATGGAGGGCCTTTTTCTTATGTAAAAATTTAGGAGAATAGGAGGTCTATTTTGAAACGAATCATCAAGTGCGGGACGGCTTTTCTGCTGGCGTTGGTGTTGTGCCTATGCCTGCTGCCTACCACAGCCTTCGCCGCATCCAAACAGGTGTATATCTGGAATTTTCCCCTGTCAGATGATACCTTGAAGTCCAGCGGTAACTGGGGCCACGGTGTACTGAATTTGCGGTTTGGCTACCGGGTAGGGGCTTCCAGCTACACGCAGTTCCGGTGTCTGGACTCCTGGCAGGGCGAGGTAGCTTACTGCATCGAACCCGGCGCACCGCAGAAAAACTACGATTCCATCACAGACCACGACGATACATGGTGGGATCACCTGAGCCTGCCTGACGGGCATCCCCTTACGCCCCGTGAGGTGCAGCGGCAGATCGGCCGCATTATGAGCTACGGCTATCACGGCACCATTGGCGGCGGCTGGTGGGCAGATGTAGAGAGTACAGCGGAGAAGATGGCCTGGGCCTATGCCACGCAGGTCCTCATTTGGGAGGTGGTGGCCGGTGAGCGGGACAGCAGCTTCCACCATATTGATGTGAAATCTATGGGCTATGACGAGGCCTTGGAGCGGGTGGATGCAACCCACCCCCTGCGGAGCAAGATCCTCAGCTACTATGATTCCATTGTGGATTCTGTGCAGATGCATAGTAGGCGGCCCAGCTTCTGTGCATCTACTGCCACCAATGTAGAGACGCTGGAGCTGACCTGGGACGGCAGCAAGTTCGTGGGCAGCGTCACCGACACCAACGGGATGCTGGAAAGGTACAGCTTCAGCTGTAAGGACGCGGACTTGACTTTCAGCAAGAGTGGGAATGTGCTGACGGTTTCCACGGAGAAGCTTATCCCGGAGGCTGCCACCGTGGTGGGCAGCAAAAATGGCTCTACCCATGCGGGCGTGGTAGTCTGGGGCGACGGCGTGTGGGGGCCTTCGGGTGGCATCCAGGATGTGGTCACCTATTCCGCCAGCGTTCGGGACCCAGTGACGGCTTACCTTAAAATCAAGACCGCCGCCATCCCCGGCAGGATCGCGGTGAAGAAAGTGGACGCCGAGGGTGCGCCTTTGCAGGGGATTCGGTTTCTGCTGGAATCCTCTGCGGGCCAGGTGAACTGGCAGGAGGTGAGCACAGCGGAAACGGATGCGGACGGCTCCGTTTGCTGGGAAGATTTGACAGCAGACGGCAGCACCTACTACAGGGTAACGGAGGTGCAGACGGCGGAGGGAATGACGCTGCTGGCAGAGCCGTTGTTCGTGGGGGCGCTGGACGCAAGCAGCCACGACATCACCATTACCGCCTGCAACAATGCGGGCTTTGCGCTGCCCTTTACGGGAGGCACAGGCTTAACAATTTATATTCTGTTTGCGGCACTCATGCTCGGCATGGGTGTTTATTTTTGCAAAAAATCTTACATGAAAAAGGAGAACTGAACCATGAAGAAAACGAAACGACTTTGGGCGCTGCTCCTGGCCATGGTCATGGCCTTGGGGCTTATCAGCACGGCGTTCGCGGCGCCGACCATTGACTCCGAGCGAAAGGCGTCCCTTTCCCTTTACAAGTACGACATCACAGCGGCCAGCGCAGATGGGACATGGGATGCGGCGTCCTATGTCAGCACCGGCGTGCAGGACGATGCCGTTACCGACAAGCTGGCGCAGTACGCCATTCAGGGCGTGGAGTTTAGCTATCTGCGGGTGGCTGACATCGCCATGAATAACGAACTGGTGAACGGGCAGCGTCAGGTGGGTGTGCTGTACGGATTTGCGGATGACGCAGTGCTCCAGGCCATTGGACTGACTAAGGCCGACGCTTACAAGAGAGGGAACGGCGTGTTCTACTTTACCTCCGACAAGCTGAACAAAGCCCTGGCGGACGCTTTGGCCGACAATGCTACCACCGTCAAAAATGCGCTGGAAATTGCCGTCCGGAACGGCGGCAAGGCCATGCCCGAGACGGATGCAAACGGCCACAGCAAGGTCAGCGGGCTGAAGCAGGGACTGTATCTGGTGGTGGAGACCCGTGTGCCGGAGAATGTCACCAGCACCTGCAATCCTTTCTTCGTGTCTCTGCCCATGACCACCATGGACGGCAAAGATTGGAACTATGATGTGACTGTGTACCCGAAGAACCAAACCGGCAGCCCGGACCTCGAAAAGACCGTCCGGGAGGACAAGAACAGCACCGGCAAGAATACCGGCAGTCTGACCGACATTGCGGATGGCTATGCACATACTGCCACCGCTTCCGTGGGGGATGTGGTGGAGTATCAGATCATCAGCACACTGCCCACCATCACCTCCAAGGCTACCAGTTTGACTACTTATACCTTTGCGGACACGCTGAGCGAGGGCATCCGCTACAACAGAAGCGATGTGGTCATTGAGTTCTTCCGGGATGCCGGATGCACAGATCAGATTACGGCATGGGACGAGGATTCCGGCAAGCTTGTCGTCAGCTATGATGACGCACAGAACACCATGACCATTGGTATGACCGAGGCCGGGCTGGCGGACATCAATGAATCCGCAAGTGTCTACACCGATAGCGTGAAGCGTGGTTACAGCGACTGCACCATGCGGATCACCTATGCCGCTACCCTTACCGCTGACGCACAGCTGGGCGACAGCGACAACCCCAACGAGGTGGTGCTGACCTGGAAGCGCACCAATACCGGCTACTTTGATACGCTCCAGGACTGCTGCCATGTTTACACCTACGGTGTGGATGTGCTGAAGCAGTTTTCGGACGGCAAGGGTGACCTGGCCAATGTTCATTTCCTGCTGCACAACGACACGGACGGCTATTTTGTGACGGCAAAGCTGGTGGACGGTGTGTACCATGTCACCGGCCACGAGGTGAAGGAGAGCAAGGCCACGCTGTTTGCGCCCAACGGGGAGGGGCACATCCGGGTCATGGGTCTGGAGGATGACACTTACACGCTGACAGAGACCGCCACGGACAAGGGGTATGTGCTGCTGAAGGACGGTATTGAAATTGTCATTACCGCTGCGGAGGGCGAGAGCGCCTGCGAGACCTGCGGCGTGAAGCTCCTGACGGCCAGCGGCAGCGTCAACGGCGACGCGGTGGACCTGGAGAGCGGCAATGCCATCGTGCCGCTGACGGTCATCAACAACCCCGGTTTTGACCTGCCTAAGACAGGCGGTTACGGCACCTGGATGTTCACCGTGGGCGGCTGCATGCTGCTGGGCGTGGCGGCGTTTATTGTGGTCCGGGGGCGGAAGCACAATAGGAACGGCCAGTGAAGTGGCGACTGCTGGCGGTAGCCTGTGTGCTTCTGGCGCTGGGATTGCTGCTCTACCCGCTTATGGGTGAACTGGTAAGTGAAAAGTATCACTCGGATGTGGAGGCTGTGTACACCGCCGCTATTGCGGACACTGACAATGCGGAGCTGGCCGAGCAGCGTCGGGCGGCGGAGGCGTATAATGCCTTGCTGCGGGGCGAGGCGGCAGTCAGTACGGGAGGGGCTTCTGCTCCTCCCATGCTCTATGCGGAGCAGCTCACCGTGGGCGGAGCCATGTGTACTATCGACATCCCGAAGATCGGCGTGTATCTCCCGGTGCGGCACGGCACGGGAGCGGAGACGCTGGAGCGGGCCGTGGGGCATGTGGTGGGGACTTCTTTGCCTGTAGGCGGGGCAGGCACCCATGCGGTGCTGTCGGCTCACAGTGGGATGGCCAGTGCGAAGCTGTTTACAGACATTGACCAGTTGGTGAAAGGCGATGTTTTCTATATCCATGTGCTGGGTGAGGCGCTGGCCTACGAGGTGGACCAGATTGCCACGGTACTGCCTTCGGACACATCGCTGCTGCAAATCAAGGACGGGCAAGACCTGGTGACGCTGGTGACCTGTACGCCCTTTGGGGTGAACACCCACCGGCTGCTGGTGCGGGGACATCGGGTGCCGTATGTGCCGGAGCTGGTGGTAGAAAATGGAAAAACTCTGAGGGCTGCTTCTTCGTGGACGCAGCACTATCTTACTGGCTTGGGCATTGGCCTTGGTGTGTTGGCTGCGGTTGGCGGGGCCTGCTTCTTTGCAAGGAGGAAACACCGTGGATAAAAAATCTGCTTTGTTGGCGGTGGCGCTGGCCGTGGCGGGGCTTTGTATTCTGCTGTGGCCGGTGGTTTCCGGGCATAGGCTGCAAGCGGACATGAGCGCGGCGGCACAGGGCTTTTTGGAGGAGTCGAGACAGTCATACCCCGAGTTGCTGGCAGACTTGCAGGGATATAACCAGCGCATTTATACGGAGCGGCAGGCGGGACTGGCCGATGCTTTGGCCTATGAGGAGCCTGCTGTATTGCTGAGAGACTACGGCGTGGAGGACGAGATCATAGGGGTATTGGAGATCCCCACGCTGGAGCTGGTCATGCCGGTCTACTTGGGCGCGTCGGATTCGCACCTTGCCGCAGGGGCGGCGGTACTGGGGAACACTTCGGCGCCCATTGGCGGCATAAATACCAACTGCGTTATTGCCGGGCATAGAGGATGGTATGGCGCGGATTATTTTCGGCACATAGACCGCTTGCAGGTGGACGATATGGTAACGATTACGAATCTATGGGAAACACTCACCTATGCCGTGGTTGATATGAAGATCATCCAGCCGGACCAGGTGGACAAAATCAAAATCCAGCCGGGGCGTGACCTGCTGACGCTCATCACCTGCCATCCCTACGCCAGCGGCGGACGGCAGAGATTGGTGGTATATTGCGAAAGAAGGAAGTGATGCATTATAGAGCCTATTGGCAAGGCCACATTTGTCGGGGACGATGACATCCTCTATTACGATGCAGAGTCGTTTCTGGACTGTATCCGGGCGGAACTGCCCTATCGGGATACCACCGGGTTTCGCTACGAAGTCCTGACAGACGATCCTGCCGTCTGCAAGGCGGCAGATGATATTTTGCTGGATTTCTTCAGTGAGGATGATCCATATACGCTATCTGAATACACACAGAAAATAGGAGGGATCTAAAAATGTTTACATCCGAGAAAATGGTGAAATTCCTGCGGGAAAAATACCCGCCCGGCACCCGCATTCGGCTGGTTTCCATGGAGGACCCCTATGCGCCGGTAGCACCCGGCACAGAGGGCACGCTTGTGTGCGTAGATGACGCCGGGCAATTTCAGATGAAATGGGACAACGGGCGGACTCTGGCCCTCATCCCCGGCGAGGACAGCTTCACTGTCCTGCCGCCCGAACGCAGCGTGCTGAAGTTGTATATGCCCCTGACTGCCGAACTCTACGAGCCGGATGAGTGGGGCGATATGCCGGAGGAGGCGGAACGGCTCACCGGCGGCGAATTGGCATCGTATGAGGACAAGATCCGCAGCGCTTTATTCAAAAATCGCACGCAGGAGGAACAGGTCAGAGGCATCATGTACTGGTACAGAAAACCGGACAGCGTCAACGACAAGGTACATTCCGTTGTCTTCGATGTGGAGCAGCGGCACGGCAGGCTGTGGGGCGTGGCGGAGTGTCAGATCAGCGGCGAACTGTCGGCTGAAGAGCTGGCTGCGCTGAAGAAGTACATCTCCGGCCAAGCCTCGGATGGCTGGGGTGAAGGCTTCGAGCAGCGGGAGATCGCACTGGACGGAGGTAGAGAGCTGTATGTCCACCTGTGGCAGGATGAGGACTGGAGCATCCAGACGGAGCAGGAGCGGTTCGAGCCTTACCGGGACAAGCTGCCGGAGTTGTGCTTTACCCTGCTGCCGGGTACAGGCCAGCTCATCTGCGTGAAGCGTGGGGAGAGCGGGTACTATCCCAGCAACTGGTCTACGCCGGACGCACAGGAGAACCGCCGCATTGCGGATGAGCAGAACCAGAAGCTGGGCGTGACGCCCGCTCAGGAGATGGCCATGAAGATCGGCAGCATGTGCGGTTGGGATGTACCCGGCGCAGACCCGGATCACTGCATGGACATCGTGCAGCAGAGAGGGGGTATGGAGCTTGGATAAAAAGGTTTTTTCCGTATATATGGGCGATCCGGATCGCAGTAATCACGCAGAGCTGGATCTGCCCGCTACGCCGTGGGAACTGATAGACGCACTGGATAAGCTGCGGCTGGTGGATGGACGGGAGCCCTATTGGCAGGTGGAGGACATTGGCCGGTACGGTTTTCTTGCACCGCTCCTTGATGACAGCGACCTGTATCAGTTCAACGCTCTGGCGGAGCAGCTGAGCACATTCGACCATGTAGAAGCCATTGCCTTTGAGGGACTGGTGCAGATGGAGGTCGACGAGCTGTGCCAAACCAATGGCGGTGAACTGACCCTCCAGCGATTGCTGGATCTGGCGTACAGCGTGGATTGCTGTCATGTGGTGCCGGGGATCCGGGACGATGCGGCATTGGGTCGGTTCTATGTGGAGAACGAGTTCCTGCCGGAACTGGAACAAGTACCGGATAGTGTGCTGGAGCTGTTGGACTATGCCAAGATCGGTGAAAGGATGCGCCGGGACGAACATGGCGCTATGACCCCGAACGGCTATGTAGTGCGGGAAGCCGAGCTGCGGCAGGCTCCGCCGAATTTAGGCAGGCCGCCCCGAAAGCCGCCCTATATGATTCGCTTTCTCTGCGCCAGCGATACCTGCGCCATGCGCCTGGATCTGCCTACGACGCAGACGAGGTTGAACGCTGTGCTGGATGCGCTGGGCGTGGATAGCTGGCAGGAGGTGCAGCTGGAGGAATGCGACACCGCCATGCCGGAGATGTGGGCCTTCGTAGATATGGCTCACACCAGCATGGAGCAGGTCAATCAATTTGCGCAGTGTCTCGAAATGCTGGATGCAAATGGGGAATTGGCGGCGTTCAAGGCAGTGGCCAGTCAGCTGGATATTTACAAGCTGGAGGATGCCATGGCGCTGGCAGAGCACCTGAGTGAATACGCCTTCGAGCCAAGTATCCACTCGTTGGAAGATCGGGCACGGGAGGAACTCGCCCTTATGGCAGATGGGCCAGAGCTTGACCTGCTCATCCGAAATTTGAATCTCACCGCCTACGGCGCAGACCTGATGTACAGAGATAGGGGCATCCTCAGCGACTACGGCTATGTCCATCGTCCGGATGGACAGCCTATACATCTGCCGCAGCAGGGCATGGATATGACCATGCAGTAAACTAAGTCAACAATGGGGCCGCTTTCCGAAAAGGGACAGCGGTCCCACTTTTTGTGCCCTTTTCGGTGAGCGGTACCCGGAAAGGAGCGCAAGAATGACGAAGGAGACCATCTCCCGGTATCTGGAGAACGGATGCAAGGGGCAGAAGAATGTGGTCAGCAGCCGGGAATTGGAGCGGGCGCTGGGCATCAGCGGAAACGAGCTTCGCAGGCACATCAACCGCCTGCGGCGAGGTACTGTGCCGATCGCAGCAGATCAGCGGGGGTATTACTATGCGGAGACGGCGGCTGAGGTCTATGCCACCATCCGGAGCCTTGAGAAAATGCGCAGCGGGTTAGACGCCGCCATCTCCGGACTGGAGCGGGCGCTGGAGAGATTCGGGAAATGAGGAAGCCCACGACCCGGCTCGTGCCCTGGGTGGGCGGCAAGGGGCAGCTCATGTGGGCCATACAGATGCTGCTGCCCACCCACTACAAAACGCTGGTGGATGTGTTCGGTGGCAGCGGCATTATTACGCTAAACACCGCTGTGCCCAGGGGCTGCTTGCAGATCTATAACGACCTGAACCACGATTTGTATAACCTCTTGTTCTGTGCCAAGGAGCGTCCGATGGAGCTGGTCAGGGAGTTGGGCTTTCTCCCCATCAATGCCCATGACGAATTCGATGTGTTGCAGCGTCAGCTGCGGGGCGAGGACTTCACCATGGAATATATGGAGCAGCAGCTGGATCTGACGGAAATTCTATTGCAGCCGCCCCAGGCAGAGGTCGTGCGGCAGCTGCTTTTAGAGCGTGGCAGTTTAGGCAATGTGCGCCGTGCCGCAGCATTTTATAAGCTGCAGCGCTACAGCTACAATGGCAGCGGCGACAGCTATGGCGGAGGCTCCTGCGATATACGGCGGTTTTTCCATGATATATGGGAGTGCTCCCATCGGCTGAAAAATGTGGTGCTGGAGAATAAGGACTTTGAAAGTATTATCGCCGCACACAATGATCTGCAGACCGTGGTCTACTGTGACCCGCCCTACTATGAGGCGGAGTGCTATGCGGTGGAGTTTCCCCGCAGCGACCACCAGCGGCTCCACGATGCGCTGGCAAAGCACAAAGGGTTTGCCGTGGTGTCCTACAATAGCTGCGACTATATCCGGGAGCTATACGAGGATTTTTTCATTCACGAAGTGGAGCGGCCCAACAGCCAGTCCAAAAAGGAAAACTCCATTTACCGGGAGTACATCATGACCAACTATGACCCCCGCCGCTTTGCACCGCAGATGTCCTTCTTCGGCGACTATGACAGCCGGGGCAAATCGTGCAGGCTGGTGCATATACCGCAGCAGCCTTTAAAAGTATAGGAGGATTTTCGCATGAACAATGAAATGAAATTTGAAAAGAACGGCCTGCTCATCCTCAACAGTGCGCTGGAGGAACTGGGCTTGGCTGGCATCTCCCTGTCTGCGTGGCTGGGACAGGACCACATCCTGCTCATGCCGCAGGAAATGACGGCGCTGCAGCTGCTGCACGCGCTGGAGGGTTTGTCTCGGGCCTCCGTGGAGCTGCTGGGTGTGCTGCAGGCGGCGTGCAGGAGGCCCTGCGCCGCCGGCTGCGAAAGGAACATGGACGATGTGGCGCAGGTGCCGGAGAATATTCGGCCCCTGCTTATGCTGAGTGGATGCTGTCCGTCCGCACTGGCACAGCTTTTGGAGGAAGGAGACATTGTCTATGCTGCCGAGTGAGGCAATATACCCTTACACGGCCAAGGTGGCTCGGGAGCGGGGCGAGTTGGAGCTGTGGCGGGCTAATTTCCGCACCAACTGTGCCTGTGCCGGGGCCATAGAACTGGCCATTCGCAGGGACTTTGACGGGATGCATCTGGGCGTCGACTGCGCCAAAAGCGTTATTGACCAGTATGGCTACAAGCGGGTGGGCTTTGTGCTGGCCAACACTTTGCAGGAGCAGTCCTATGACGGCCGCTACCACGAGACCAATAAGCAGTGGAGCCGCTCCATCTTCGTTCCCGAAGATGGAGGACACCGGCATACCTTCCTCATAAACAGCCACCCCGCCGTGTTGGACGGATTCGTCAGCGAATACCGGGCAGAGCTGGCAAAGCTGCACCTGTTCGGCGCAGAACACTGTGAATCCAATTCCGGAGAGCAGGACTTCACCGGCAGGGTGCTGATCCTGTCGCCGGATACACTGCGGGAATCCTACTGGCAGCCGGAGAATCAGCTGTGGCTGGCCTTGAGCGGCTTTGGCTGTCGGCCTCACGCCCGTGGACGCTCGGTACTCTGCACCTGTTTGGGAGACGGCGAGACCACGAGATGGAACCGCTCCGAGTTCGTGGGCATTATCCGTGACGAGTGTATCCCCGACTGGGCAGCGGAGAAATTGGCCGAGCTGCAGCACGGCATGAATGAAATGACACTGTAAGGAGGACGCAAAATGAGAACTGCAAAGCGTATCATGCTCATTCTGAGTATCACGGCGCTGCTGTGCTGCCTGCTGTCTGTGGCGGCTTTTGCCGCAGGCAGCGGCGATGTGGCGGGCGCAGTGGAGAGCACCTGGACGGCAGCGTCCGGGCAGATCAAGTCGGTGGTCAACAAGGTGGTTTTTCCCGCTATTGACATGATTCTGGCTATTTTCTTCTTCGTGAAGCTAGGGACGGCGTATTTTGACTATCGGAAAACAGGGCAATTTGAATGGACGGCTCCGGCCATTCTGTTTGCATGCCTGGTCTTTACGCTGACGGCGCCGCTGTATATTTGGGGGATCATCGGGGTATAACGGCGCAAGTCAATATTCCTCTTGCATAATAGCAGTTTAATGGTATAATATAGTTATAAAGCTGCTATATAAGGAGAGCGAATATGTATATCAAGCCAAGTGCCGCCATTCGGCAAAACTATAATGATATTGCGGAGCTGTGTAAGACGACCGGCGAACCCGTTTATCTGACCAAAAACGGCGAGGGCGATCTGGTAGTCATGGACATCGAGGCGTTTACCCATCGGGAAAAGATGCTGAAGCTGCGGGAAGAATTGCTTGCCGTGGAGGAAGATCGCCTGCACGGCGCTGTGGATCATTCCGTAGATGAGGTGGCCGCCATGATGGAGGTGGCGATCCAGGAGGTACGCCATGCCGGAGCATGAATCGTATCGAGTAGTCGTCTCGAAGCGGGCCGCCCAGCAGTTGGTGGAGCATGCGGCATTTGCCGCAAGGCTGGATGAAAAATTGGCGCACAAACTGGTTTCCGATTTTCGTCAGGCGGCAGTCTCTTTGGAACGATTTCCGTTTCGCAATTCTGTGCTGCGTTCCGAGGTTTTTACGGTCGAGAAGTATCGCAAGCTCATCTTTGACAAATACCACATTTTGCTGTATCAAGTAAAAGATCAGGTGGTCTATGTGGAGTATGTGATCGATGGGCGGCAGGATTATCAATGGTTGCTCACTCCGTGAAAGGCCAAGGGCGTTGGAAACAAAATAAAACTGTGACCAAAAAAACGAATATAGACAGAAGCCCTCTGCTGAATCAGCGGAGGGCTTTTTCATCTACAGCACACGCCTATCTTAGATGCCAAAAAGGCACTGCTGACTTTTTGCAGTCGGCAACGCCTTTTTGATTTGAGCCTATTTGCTTAATACGCAAAATCTGTTCCCAAGTTCATTTGTCTGGACATATCGTTGTGTACTGCCTCCACTTATGCTTGACATTGTCATAGATTTCACTGAAGAACTTAGGAGCCCTAAAGCTATTAGTCTTTCAGCTTGATAACCCCGACATTGCGGAGTATTAGAGATTTGTTTGTTATAAACAGCAAATAATAGTTTAATATCGGAAACAAACATACGGGAGGTCACGTCGGCAAGTTCACAGAAAGTATCCCAATCTATTTGCTCTTCCACATATGCTCTAAAAAAACGTGCTAATATCTCAGATTTTTTTAAATCAACATTTGAATTTAAAACTATTAACACACGTCCAAGTTCTTCCTCTGCAAATTTAGGATTATTGCGAAGATGTTTCTTATATTTTTGGAGTTTATCGGGAGTTATGGATTTTTCATTGAAGGTATTGATGAATTTAATGGTTTGCTTTAAGAGATTTCTGTCATGCAAATTTTGGGCCGTCTTACCTATGCCGACTAAAACGCTAACGATGGGGATGCTTTTGAAAACGCCATCGTCTAAAAGACTGTCAATGCCTAATTCAGCCATATCGATGCAAGCATCACTCAGGGTAGAATCCAACAATGTGGTTTCAAACGCAGGAACTATTTTGTCCATAAGTTCTTCCTTTCATTTGGGCTTCGGGGCTTTGCGTTTTTAGTTTCCCTCCCTGTTCTTTACCAGCGGAGAACAACTCATACATATATCTCTTAAAAGTATATCATACAGAGTTGCGATTTGCCAAGGTGAACAAAGCAAATAAAATTAGAGCATGAAAGCAAAGCTTGCTGACAAAAAGATGAATTTGAAGTGCGCCAAAACCGTATCAGAAATTACAGCAAAAAATGCAAATCGCTTTGTGTTGTTGCACAAAGCGCAATCATTCAAAGTTGGCTTTGTAGTTGCACGCCCCTATATCTGAGTAATTTTCAATCAATGAAGATTACCCAGTTTTTCTATTTTCGGAGGTGATTTATTGTTTATATGGGACTTTGTAGCGGACAAAATACTGGGGCAGATCGTGGACTGGTTTTACAGTCAAGTGGTTGGTTTCCTTGGAAATTTCTTTTCCGAGATGGGCAGTATGGGCGCAGAGCTCTTCGAGATGAACTGGGTGCAGAGCGTGGTGCTGTTTTTCTCCTATTTGGGCTGGGCCCTGTTTGCCACGGGACTGGTGGTGGCTGTGTTTGAATGCGGCATCGAATATTCCGCTGGGCGGGGCAATGTGAAAGAGACGGTGCTGAATGTCCTCAAGGGCTTTCTGGCCGTCTCTCTTTTTACCCAGGTGCCGGTGCGGCTCTATTCTTTGGCAATTTCCTTGCAGGGCACCTTGACGGCGGGCATCACCGGCTTTGGGTCCACCAGCATCGGGGATGCGGCAAAGGTGGCGCTGGCAGATCTTGAAAACCTGGAAAGTCTGACGGAGTCCACCTATCCCCTGCGGGGCTTTGGGCGGGAGACCAGCGGGCTTATGGTTCTTTTCTGTCTTATCCTCATGGCCTATGCGGTCATTAAGGTGTTTTTCAGCAATCTGAAGCGCGGCGGTATTTTGCTGATCCAGATTGCCGTGGGGAGCCTGTATATGTTCTCTGTGCCCAGGGGGTATGGAGACGGATTTATCCAGTGGTGCAAGCAGGTCATCGGCCTGTGCCTCACGGCGTTCTTGCAGGCCACCATCCTTGTGGCCGGGCTGATGGTATTCAAAGACCACGCCCTGCTGGGCTTGGGACTCATGCTCTCTGCCGGGGAAATTCCCCGCATCGCCGGGGCCTTTGGGCTGGACACCACTACGAAGGCCAATCTTACCTCGGCGGTTTACACAGCTCAGAGCGCCGTCAATATTGCCCGGACGGTGGCGGCCAAATGAGGTGCATTACTATGGGCAGCCTGTTTGACGGCATTGGCGGTTTTCCGTTGGCGGCCAGACACAACAGTGTCATCCCCCTATGGGCCAGCGAGATCGAGCCTTTCCCCATCCGAGTCACGCAACAGCGGCTGCCGGGGATGCTGCATTATGGAGATATTACGAAGCTGGATGGGGCCATGCTGCCGCCGGTGGATATCATCTGCGGCGGCAGCCCGTGTCAGGATCTGTCCGTAGCCGGAGCCAGAGCCGGGCTGGCCGGAGAGCGCTCCGGCCTCTTCATGGAACAGATCCGCATCGTAAAGGAGATGAGAGATGCAGACAGATCACGAGGCCGGGCAGGTATCCATATTCGGCCCCGATTTATGGTATGGGAAAATGTGCCGGGAGCCTTCTCCAGCGGAGAGCGGAAAGGCGAGGACTTCCGCATCGTCCTGGAAGAGATCGTCCGAATTAAGTGCGGTACCGTTCATGTCCCTGGACCTTACCCCTGGGCATGGCAACCTGCTGGGCGAATCCTACTGGGAACTGATTTCTCCCTATGCTGGCGGTGCCTGGACGCTCAATACTGGGGTGTCCCCCAGAGACGCAAGAGAATCTTCCTTATCGCGGATTTTGCAGGGCGCACCGCCGACAAAGTATTATTTGACGCCGAGGGCTTGTTTGGGGATACTGCGCCGGGCGTTTGAACGGGGCAAAGCGCTGCCAAAGAAGCTGGAACGGGCGCTGAAGATCCAGGCGGGTCTTGCGCTCCCGGATGGCCAGATCACAGATATAGATGCCTATCACATCAACCAGCGGGACGAGGGCTTTGACGGCTACAACGGAGACTTGACCGGCGATGTGGCAGCTACCCTCGGAGTCAATTGCGGGATGTCCACCGGCAGGAATGGCGTTATAGCCTTTGCGGCCAACCAAAGAGATGAGGTTCGTGACTTACATGATGTGGCGGGTGCTCTAAATGCACAGCCGGGAATAAAACAGCAGACATTTGTTGCCGGTTTTTCTGCAGGTGCCGGAGCCAGTGCCGGGAGCATCGGATACCACGAAAGTGTTGCCCCAACACTGAAGGCAGGCGCCAGCGGCAACAGTATGCCGTCTGTGCTGTGCATCAACGATCAGGGCGGTCAGGTCATGGAAATTTCCGAGGGTATGACAGGTACACTGCGGGCGCAGGAGCACGGCCATCAGCCGTTGGTGTATGAAAACCACGGTATTGACAGCCGCTACCGGCAGATGGAGGAGGTAGCGCCCACCATGTCGGCCCGCTATGGGACGGGCGGCAATAATGTACCGCTGGTGGAGCAGGAACCTGTGATCTGCATTACGGGAAATGCCATAGACCGCCAGCCGCAGAACGGCGGGAACGGCATCGGATACCAGCAGGACATCGCCTATACCCTGACTGCCACAGATCACCATGCGGTCTACAGCCGCCAGCGTGTGGATGACTTCAGGGAGAATGCTGTGGTCAGCACACAGAGCGCACGGCAGTGTAAAGATGCCGTCGATCTCATTTGCCAAAAGGCAGATGTCCATGCCCATCTCATTCGCCGCCTGACTCCATTGGAATGTGAGAGATTGCAGGGTTTCCCGGACGGGTGGACGGACATCCCCGGTGCATCCGACAGCGCAAGGTATAAGGCCTTGGGCAACAGTGTTTATTTAATCATGGTCGTTATGAGAAGAACAGATGTGAAAACTGCGCCAGGAGAGGATTCCTGGCGCAGTTGCTTCACATAATGTGCTATGCTTTTTGAGACCCAAAACTTTTCAACCACTCCATTGTACTCCGGCTTTTCTGCCAGGAAGGCATTGAGGGAACTGGAGAATCCGAAACTCGTTCCAGAGCTTTCTGCTTCATTGTAAGACTTGAACGGGCATATATGTCTGTAGTTTTAATGTCGGAATGTCCGAGGAAATCGCGCACATGAACGAGATCATTATCCGCGTCGTAAATGTGCATTGCTTTAGTATGGCGCATCAAATGCGGAGGAATTTTCTCCGGTATGGAAGGATCAATCACTGAAGCGGCCTTGGCATATTTGTTCAGGATGTACGTAACCCCTGCACGAGTTAGCTTTTGCCCGTTGCGGTTCATAAATAGCGGCAGATGACTTTTTTCCGGTGCAAGCATGTGCATTTCAGTAAGATATTTTTTCAAGTTCTGCGCCGTTGCCGGCAAAATGGGAACTACCCTGGTTTTTCTGCCTTTACCAAGGATCTTGACACTTGCAGGATAATCAAGACGGACATCTTCAATACGTAAGTCACAGATTTCCTGCACACGGGCTGCTGTATCATAAAGAAAACACAGGATAGTGGCATCTCTTCTGCCGCTGAGAGTGGATGTATCCGGCTGGCGCAGGATCAGCGCAATCGCCTCTTTTGTCAACGGATTAATCGCTTTGCGCTCAGCTCTTTTCACTGGGATTGCCAGTATTTGCTGGAAATTCAGCAAAAGGCGCGGCTCTTTTATCTGCAGGTATTTAACAAATGAGCGGATGGCTGCAAGACGTTGGCTACGCGTCGCGGTTCCATTGTTTCGCTCTATCCTCAGCCATTGCAAAAAATGGTCAACGAGTTCCGGCGTCAGATCATCTATGGAAAGCTTTTCAATCCTCATCCCCTCTACATCCTGGCAATAGCCAAGGAATAGCCGAAATGCATCGCAGTATGATGAAATCGTGTTCGTACTGATATTTTTAAGTTCGGGCAGGTAATGGGAAAGAAACTCCGTCAAATGTGCGGAAAAATCAGCAGTTTTCATTCGGCGCCTCCCACGTTGGAATCGTATCGCCAAGATAATCGCACTGCTTTTGAATAAATTCAGGGTAACATTCCGCTGTTAAATGCAGATAGATTTGCGTCGCACTCATGTTGCAATGGCCGAGATACGCCGAAAGGTATGGAAGTGTAGTCACGATGTCGCTCTTGGATTTTTTCAGCTTTTGCATAGAACGAACGGCAAAGGTATGACGAAGGTCATGAACCCTCGGACCGTATCCACGTCCTTTATGCGCAATTCCACAATGCCATAGCGCATCCCGAAACCGGTTGTAGACTGTGGTTGTATGATAGCAGCTTTTTCGGGGATTGGGGAAGAAATAGTTGTTACCGGAACTTTCCGCATGGATTTCTTCAAAATATTGTTCGTAGTCCGCCCACAGACTTTTAGACAGAGGAACATATCTTGGTTTGTCATGCTTTGTTTCCCAAATCTGCAAAACGCCGTTTATAAGATCTACATCTTTTACACGGAGCCGGGTTGCCTCTCCGGCACGTAATCCACAGCAGATCAGAGTCTTAAACAGCAAAGGAAAGACAAGGTGCGCAGTAGGGCATTGCCTGCTTGGAACCATCGTTTCAAAATATTTCATAATACGTGCCAACTCATCGCTCGTAAAAATGCAGGGAGAAAAGTCAGCATCATCTCGAGATGAAATGGTAAGTTCGGGGTAGTATGCGGCATAGCCATTCAATTGAAGATATTTTGCAAAGCGTTTTGTGAAATTAAGCCGCCATTTTTGATTTTTACGCTTTTCATTGGGCCGCTTTTCAATCCATTTCTCAACGACCAATTCCGGCAACACTGGAGTATTGATTCCTTGTTCTACGAGAAACCGGTCCAATGTTTGAAAGGTTTTGGCTTCTTTTTCATACTTACATCCGCAGGCCCGCTTTTCTGCAATAAAAGCACTTATTTGACTTGCCAGTCCGCTTCTGTACTCGTAAGTTCTGCTCATAAGAGATCACCATCCTCAAACGACAGGGCGCATTCACGCAGGTTTTCAATATCCAGACGGATGTAATGTCCCAGAGATTCTCGGTCCGAATGGCCAAGAAATGAAAAAATGATATCTGGAGACACATCGGCAGATAGCAGTTTTGTCGCAACGGTTGCCCGAAGAGAATGCAGGCCGTGATGCGCATGAATTGGCACTTTTACCCCTGAACGCGCGACATACCTATGGAACGCTGAATGGATTGATTTCATCTTGCCATATGGAGGGTTCAAACTGACAAACAGGTATTCGCATTTTGTTTGCGGACGAATATGCAGGTAGTCAATAATAGCAGATCCCACTTTTTCGCTGAGAGGAAGTGTGTTCGGCTTGCCCGTCTTGCTTTGCACAAAGGAGATTGAACAAAGCTCCCAGTCAATATCGGACAACTTCAAATTGCAGATATCTTTGCTTCGCACACCAAGTTCAGCGGCAATAGTAATGAAAGCATAGTCTCGTTTTCCTTTTGGGCTGGCTCTGTTCACGGTTTCCAATACTGCATTGATTTCCTCTGACTCCCAGATTTTAATTATGCTCTGTGCTTGTCCCAGACGATATTCAGGTACATGAGGTGCAAGATTTTCGGATGTATATCCAAGCAAATACAGATACGACAGGAACTTCCGCAGTCGGCTGAATTCACAACGCACTGTACTTTTTGCATGGCCTCTCAGAGTCAGCAGATATGCCGAGACATGTGAGCTGTTAAGCTCTTCCAGCTTTGATATACCAGCATTCTGAAAGTACCGCATAACTACGGAGATATAATTTCGCATCGTTTCTCTGGTGCATTCTGAATAACCGGTTTTGATGAGATATTCTTCCTGCGCATCAAGAAAGGAGTTGAATTCCGGCAACAACTCTTGCAGAGGATTGAGCATCCCCTTTCCCCATGTACCTTTGGTGGCAAGCAGATCAAGCATTTTCATGCTTCCGGCTTTGCGGTCAATTGTGGACTGCCTTAAA
>OLOX01001884.1_pt1 | contig 18424 bp, 19 predicted proteins | sample 1672091 | NCBI WGS metagenome assembly OLOX01 (sample SAMEA3136644, study PRJEB25190) | human gut metagenome | reverse complement strand
CAGAATGCGGTATTGACACATCTTGACAAATTGATTCCATGCAAGGAAAATATCTTTTTATTTCGAAAAAGATAAAATCAATTATTTGAACAATATTATCAAACAGAATATGATTTCAATACAGCATCGCTTACGTTGAATGAAATTGCTGAGATTAAGAGATTGGCCAGGGGAAAAAGAGTTGATTATGCTTCTGCACCTATGGGAACAGGAGTATTTAATCTGATTCAACGGCAGAGCCAAGAAATTCGATTTGAGCTAGTATCTTTTGAATCAGAAAAGATAGATGGTATGTTGTATATTCCTACATCTGGGCAGGAGCGGGCATCTTTTATAATTGTAATGACAGTTAAATATCAAATGCCGTTAAAGGCCGTGATTTATAGACTGGCTGAAGAAAAATATATAGGGAATGTAAAAGAGTATATTGAAAACTATGATTTTATAAAAAAGTTCTTCAAGAGATAAAGATATTTGATAAGCAAGTATCGGAATTATATAGCACAGATAATAACTTTATTATTCCGTATAGTAAAACGTATCAAGATATGGAAACTGCATTTATTACCGGCAATGCCTCAAAAGAAGACATTATGAAGGATGCAGAAACGCTCTCATTAGATATGAATCTTGTCAGCGAACTGGTTGAGCAAGAGGAAACTGATGATGAAGAAGATGACGATGATGAACTGTTTGCTATGCAGCGGATGTGTTCTTCGTAGGACGGTGGTATCGATTATGCTATTTGCCTGGAAGGCAGCCTGAAGCTTAAGGAGATTAGCTACATTCATTCCGAAGCATATGCTGCCGGTATGATATGATTAGATAAAACTATATTTGATATTTTCTTTTATGAACAATAAAGCACGAGCAAAATAAAGAGGAGATATACTGACTATGGAGCATCATGATTTAGACATATATCCGATTCCACGAGAGAAAACAGCATTGTACATTAATGAGCCATGGCTGATTGATAAGTCAATCATGGAAAGAGTACAATTGGTGACGGATTTGAAGAAGAGGCCGGATGAAGAATCGGATAATATTCGTATTTATGTTCCGCTTGATTTAAATAGAAATGCAATTTTACGTCGACTGGATTCTGTGATTTACCATTACGGAGAAACAAATGAAGAGAATGAATTGGACTTTTCAATGGATATAGAGATGATTATTTCACAGATTGAAATTTATGATCAGGTATGGTTTGGCAGACATATGCCGAAAAACGGAAAGCACAGTCTGGAGGCAAAAACTTTGGTTCGAGAATTTGTTGAAAGGTTGGAAGAAATTCCGGACGGATGTGCAGAAAGATTTCCGTTTGAGACAATTGACAGATTGAGGGAAGAATATTTGGAAGAATAAGGAATAGGGATGGTGTAACCTCATAACAGAGGAGTAACTTCGGAAAGGAGTCTGAGAAGTATGGGGAGATTTGTAAATCCGGATAACAGTGCATTTCAGGTGGCTCTGAATTCTGAAATATACGTGGATAAAACCGGATTGCTGGAATATACCAATCACGTGTTGGATACGCCGGAAGGATATATTTGCAACAGCCGTCCGCGCAGGTTTGGAAAATCCTATGCGGCAAATATGCTTGCTGCCTATTACAGCAAAGGGTGTAATTCGGAAAAGATGTTTTCTGGATTGGAAATCAGTAAAGCGGCAGATTTTAAAACGCACTTGAATCAGTATGATGTGATTCATATGGATATCCAGTGGTTTGTGTCGAATTGCAGCGAAGTAAATAGGGTGATAACATTTATTACGAAGTCTGTACTTGATGAATTGCAGGAAATTTATCCTTGCCTTGCCCAACAGCCGGTTGCAACATTACCGGATGCGCTTTCACGTATTAAGGATAAAACAGGACAAAAGTTTGTGATTATCATTGATGAGTGGGATGTGTTAATCAGGGATGAATCTGCAAACAAAAAAGTGCAGGCAGATTATATTAATTTCCTGAGGGGAATGTTCAAGGGAACAGAACCAACAAAATATATTCAGCTTGCATATCTGACAGGAATTTTGCCAATCCGAAAAGAAAAGACGCAGTCGGCACTGAATAATTTTGATGAAATTACCATGCTGCAGGCAGGAAGGCTGGCTCCCTATATCGGATTTACGGAAGAAGAAGTAAAGCAGCTATGTGAAAACTATCATCAGGATTATAAAAAGGTGAAAAAATGGTATGATGGATATCTTCTGGAAAATTATCAGGTTTATAATCCAAGAGCGGTAGTTAGTGTAATATTAAAGGGAGAATTTAGAAGTTACTGGTCACAGACCGGATCGTATGAAGCGGTTGTTCCTCTTATAAGCATGGACTTTGAGGGACTAAAAACGGCCATCATAGAGATGCTTTCCGGAACAGAGCTAAAGGTAAATACAGCTTCCTTTAAAAATGATCCAGCAAACATCAAGAGTTGTGATGAAGTGCTGACGTACCTGATTCATTTGGGCTATCTGGGATATAACCAGAAGTATCAGACTGCTTTTGTTCCAAATGAGGAAATTCGACAGGAATTGATCCATGCGGTTGAAAGTGTAAAGTGGGATGAAATGCTTGTCTTTTGGAGAAAATCAGAGGAATTGCTAAATGCAACATTAGATATGGATGGAAAAGCAGTTGCAGAACAGATAGAGAAGATTCATTCAGAATATGTTTCGGTTATTCAATATCATAATGAAAATTCACTTAGCAGTGTGCTTTCGATTGCGTATTTAAGTTCTATGCAGTATTATTTCAAACCGGTTCGGGAACTGCCGACAGGTCGTGGCTTTGCTGATTTTATTTTTCTTCCAAAGCCGGAATACAAAAATGATTATCCGGCACTTGTGGTAGAACTGAAATGGAATAAAAATGCAAAAACTGCATTGCAACAGATTAAGGAAAAGAAATATCCGGATTCTATACGAGATTATGCAGGGGATATTTTGTTGGTTGGAATTAATTATGATAAGGATCGGAAAAAGCATGAGTGTTTGATTGAAATGTATGAATTGTAAGAGGAAAAAATAAAAGAAATAAAGAGAATCCGCGTTTGTGTGGGGCGTATAGTTGAAAAAATTATAATAGGAAAAATGTAATGAATAGAGTGAAGAAAAAAAAGAGAATTATTTGTTTTACAGCTTCTTGTGGGGGACATTTAGAAGAATTATCCAAATTATCAGAACTTGTTGGAAAAAATGATTTCCTTTTTACTGAGAAAAGTGTGAATAACAATATTGAATGGTGTAATGATGTAGTATTTGTTTCACAGATAAATAGAAAAGAAAGATTTTTTGTATTTAAGTTTATTTGGTTATTCATGAAAAGTGGTTATATTCTTCTGAAAAAAAAGCCTGATATTATTATTTCTACAGGAGCATTAGTGACATATCCTATTTGTCTTTTGGGAAAAATTTTAGGGAAAAAAATAGTATATATAGAATCTTTTGCAAGGGTAGATAAAGCGAGTTTGACAGGAAAATTAATGTATAAAATAGCAGATTTATTTATTGTGCAATGGAAAGAATTATTGAATATATATCCCAATGCAGTTTATGGTGGTGGAATATTTTGATGAGGAGGATAGCAGGTGATTTTTCTGATTTTAGGGACTCAGAAATTTCAATTAAATAGATTGTTGAGAGAAATGGATGAGTTATACAAGCAAGGGAAGATAAAAGAAAGGACATTTGCGCAAATTGGATGTTCTGATTATTTACCACATAATTATGACTACATAGATTTTTTAGACAGGGAAAATTTTGAAGATAAAATAAAAGAAAGTGACCTTATAATTACGCATAGTGGAGTGGGGAGTATTCTAACTTCTTTAAAATACGAAAAGCCTGTAATTGTTTATCCGAGGTTATGTAAATACAAAGAACATGTTGATGATCATCAATTAGAAATAGCAAAGGCTTTTGCCAAAAAAAAATATGTTTTATATTGTGGAGAAGATGATGATTTGTATGAAGTAATTAAACAGGCGAAATATACAAAATTTGAAAAATATACATCTTCTACGCATAATATAGTTAGGATAATTACAGATTTTTTGAAAGAATAATTAAATAATTTCAATTTTATGAAAAAGGTTATTATGAAAGAAAAGAAAATTCTAATTGTAAATACGGTTGAATTTATTATGGGAGGTATTTCATCTGTAATTACAAATTATTATAAAGAAATGAAAAATTATGATATACAAATAGATTTTATAGTGAATAAAAAGATTGAACCATGCTATTTGGATATTATTGATGAAAATAAATCGAATATATATATATTAGATCGAAACAGAAACCCGATGAAATATATGCTGCAACTGTATTTTATTATTAAAAAAAACAGTTATGATGTAATTCATGTGCATGGAAATAGTGCAACTATGATCGTTGATTTATTTCCAGCCGTGTTAGGTAAGGTAAAAGTAAGAATTGCACATTCACATAATACAAAGTGTTCACATCCGTTTATTCATGCAATATTGTCTCCTGTATTTAAATTAACATATACCAAGGCTCTGGCGTGTTCCAAGGGAGCAGGGGAGTGGATTTTTGGAAAAGATAATTTCGAAGTTCTAGAGAATGGAATTGATCTTGATCGGTACATGTTTTTTGAAGATGTCAGGCAGGAAGTTAGAGCGCAAATGAATTTAGCAGATAAATTTGTATTAGGACATGTTGGGCTTATAAATGAACAGAAAAATCATCAAATGCTGTTAAAAATTATATATGAAATGAAAAAAAATTTTTCAAATGTTTTTTTATTATGTGTCACAGGGAGTGAGCGGATTCCAGATGAGATAAAGTGTTTGATAGAGGAATACAGGCTGGAAGATGATATATTGTTTTTATTTAAAAGGAACGATGTTTATCGTTTGCTTCAAGCAATGGATGTTTTGGTTTTCCCTTCAAAATGGGAGGGATTTCCAGTGGCGTTGGTTGAAGCACAAGCTTCAGGGCTGCCATGTATTGTATCTGATTGCATTACATCAAAGATTAAATTGACAGGTAATATACAATTTAAATCAAATTACGATGTTGCGGGGTGGTGTGAAGAAATTGAAAAACTTTATAAAACAGGAAATATAAATAGGGTTGTAAATTCTAGAAAATCAAAAAAAGAAATTAAAGAGGCTGGATTTGATTTAAAAGAAAATGTGAGCAAATTATATTCATGGTATAATAAATAGGCTGTTAGCCAAAAAGTGAGAGATAAAATGATTAGTTTAAATAATGAAGATTTGCAGATTATTAAAAGAATAGAATTGAATATGGCTCTGGAAGTTAAAAAAATATGTGATAGACATAATATTTTATATTCTTTGTGTGGAGGAACTTTACTTGGGGCTATTCGACATGGCGGATTCATACCGTGGGATGATGATATTGATATGGCAATGGTATATAATGAATACAGCAAGTTCTTATTTTATGTACAAAAGGAAATAGATCCTAAATATGAAGTTATTAATTATGAAACCAATTCTTATTTTGGAGAACCATTTACTAAAATTATGTGTAAAGGTACTGTTATGAGGGAAATGTTTTGTCGAAATTGTGAAGCACCCAGTGGGGTTTTTATTGATATTTTTTGTTTTGATGCAGCACCGGATAAGTGGTTTCAGAAAATGGTACATAGAATAACAAATTATGAATTGAGAAAACGGATTCTTATTGCCTCTGGGTATAGCTTTGATAAAAAAGGATTAAAAAAATATATATATTATTTTTTGGAAAAAACATCTAGAAATAAAAAAAAGTTGATTGGAAAATATAGAAAAAACCAGGAAAAATATAATTTTACTAATACAAAGGGGCTTGTATCATTAGGAGGAAATTATGGATACAAAAAGGAAACTATACCAAAAAAATGGACAGAAAAGTATATAAGTATTAAATTTGAAGGTGTAGAATTTAGTATTTTTGAAGAATGGAAAAAATATTTAGAACATTATTATGACCAATATATGAATTTGCCTCCAGAAAAAGATAGAGTTTGTAAACACGCTTTATATGAATTGGATCTTACGTTATATGGTGGAAGAAAAATAATGCAAAGTGGGGGAATATAGATTTGATTTCTGTAGTGATGGCAACCTATAATGGTGAAAAGTACATAATACAGCAGTTATTGTCTATAGTGCGACAGACATTAATTCCTGATGAAGTTATAATTGTGGATGATGGTTCTTCGGATTGTACATTTTCTTTGATTCAAGAATTTATAGAAAAATATAAAAATATTGAATGGAAACTGTTTAGAAATGATGTAAATTTGGGCTGGCAAAAAAATTATATTAATGCAATATCAAAAGCCAAAGGAGATATTATTTTTACGTGTGATCAGGATGATATCTGGAATGAGCAGAAAATAGAACTTATGGCATATGTTATGTGTAAAAAAATTGAAATTAATTTGCTTGTTTCAGATTATCAGATGAATAATTCGTATTTTAACAATATATCAAAATATAGGGACTGTAAAAAAATACCTGTAAAAAAAATAAAAGTCAATGATAAGTTTATGTATATTCGATATCCTGGCTGCACGTATTGCTTTAGAAAAAAATTTTTTGAATTTGTAAAACCATTTTGGTATGAGGGGTATCCACACGATGCTTTGTTGTGGCGTTATGCTATAATCACAGAAAGTTTGTATTATATTCCTGTCAGAACTATATATTGGAGGCGGCATACAGGTGCCGCAACTGCACGAAAAGTAAAAACAGTAGATGAAAAAATAGAAATGATTAACTATTATGAAAGAACGTTGAAGCAGTTATTACAACTTGAATTACCTCAAAAAATAATAAAGAAATGCAAAAAATTTAAAGCATATTTAGGCTGTAGAAAGAGGTTCTTGAAAACGAAAAATATATTTTATTGGATATGTGGTTTTTTATATTTATCATGCTATTATAACATAAAGGCGTGGATTGGGGATTTGGGAGAAATGATTGTCGAAAACGCTTTGTGTTATGACATTGTTAATAAAGGAGAAAAGTAAGTGATTATAATAAAAAATACAAAGAAAACAAAGATTTCTTTGAATTATTTATTGTTTGGAACAGCCTATTTTCCGTGGCTTATATGTTGGATCTTTACATCATCATATTATAAAGATTTCATTCATCCGTATGGCATTATTAAAATATGGAATTACGTAGGGACAATTTTATTGATTATAAAGATTTTTAGAAATAAACTACGTGATAAATCAATGCTGTTTGTTGGGGTGGCAATAATAGCAGTTGCAAGTGTTGTTTCAAGTGGAAATGGAAATGCTTCCTTTGTATTTTATTCCATGCTTTTAATTGTAGCAGCGTCCGATTTGGATACGAAATGGATTATAAAGAAAACCATGTGGTGCCAGATTGTAATTTTGAGTTTTGTAGTTGTGTCATCACTTTTAGGAATTATTCCGAATGATCAAGGAATTTCATATGCTGGAGGAATTGTTCGCCAAAGACAAAGTCTTGGTTTTTCATATACAACATATGCACCGAATTTCTTTTTGAGCATTGTGATAGAATGGTTTTATGTAACTGAGATTAAAAAGAAAATTAACATGTATTTACAAATAACATTTATAATGTTAATAAATATTTTTTTATATACAAAAACTATGACAAGAGCTTCGTTTATATTTGTTGCTTTTTTGATTTTGGTTAAAATGGTGGATACTATATATGGTAAGGATAAGGTGGTTTTTAAAACTATTGTAAGAAATATATACATAATTATGGCGATAGCTTCAATTGGTATATCGGCATTTTATACGTCATCAGTTAAATGGATGAGAGTTTTGAATGATTTGCTAAGCCAACGATTGCGGTTCGCAAAAATGGGATTAATTAATTGGGGCATATCTATATTTGGAACATCGGTACAATGGGACTCTGATCCTTCCAATTATAATTATATTGATTCCTCATATGTAAATATTCTAATATGTTATGGTGGAATTATATTGTTGATTGTTATTGTTGGACTGTCTATAGCAGCTCGATATGCATGTAAAGTAAATAACCATAAATTAGCGGTTGCACTTACTTTATGGGGGGTACGGGCATTTGTAGATCCACAGTTATTTTTAATTTGGTTTAATCCTTTTATTTTTTATGTGGGAGTATCTTTGTTGAACAATTATAGACAACGTAGAAAAAGAAAAGAGGAAAAGAGTGCTTTCAATATTATGTCCGTACAATAACGAAGAAATATTAAAAAATGCGCTGGAAAAATCAATTCAAAAGCAGATAGATGTAGAATATGAGCTATTGACAATAAATGCAAATGAGCATGGTTTTGTTTCGGCAGCAGAAACATTAAATTATATTGGGAAAAATGCCAAGGGGGATTTTTTGATTTTTATTCATCAAGATGTGATTTTGGAATCAAATGATGTCTTAAAGAAGATTGAATTATTATGTAAAAATAATAAATTTGGGATTGCAGGTGTTGCAGGATGCAAAAAAATAAATGAAAAATCAAAAACAATTACAAAGATTTATCAGGGAATGGATCATAAAAAAGTTTCTATATTAAGAGATTATTACTTACCTGTTGAAGTTGATAGTCTGGATGAATGTATGTTAATTATTCCGAAGACTATTTTTAATAAGTATAAATTTTCTGATATAGGAAAAACCTGGCATTTGTACGGAACGGATTATGCATTAAAAATGCTGATACATCATCATGCAGTATTCGTATTTCCTATTGCTATATGGCATTTGTCAAATGGAGCATCATTAAATGGAAATTATTTTGATGCGATGATGAAGCTGGCAAAAAAATATGAAAATAACTTTTCAGAAATAACCACTATATATGGTGTGTGGCCAACTCAGAAAAGAAAATTATACTGGAAGTGTCTATATAGAAAGATAAGATTGAAGATAAAGGGGTATTAATGAAGATATATGTGATTACGCACAAAGCGTTCAAGGATTTTGCACCCAGATCATTATATGTTTCATTGTTAGTTGGGGCGGATATAAATAAAGGGAAAAATTTTTATTTGAAAGATAATAGCACAGCGGATAATATTTCATCGAAAAATAAAAATTATTGTGAGTTAACGGGAGCATATTGGATCTGGAAAAATGTAAAGGAAGATATAGTTGGAATATGTCATTATAGGAGATATTTTTGTAAAACGAAAAGAATATTCAAGAAAAGAACGTTATTGAAAAAAAACAGAATAAGAAATATATTAAAGTATTATGACATTATTCTTCCGTTAAAAGGAAATTATGAGTATAACGATAAAACCTCAAAAGAATTTTTTGCAGAAAATCATGATGAAGATGTTTGGAATAAATGTAAAAAAATTATTTCTGAAAAATATTATGATTATCTTACAGATTTTGAATGGTTTGAAAAAGAAACAACGGGTTATTGTTACAATATGATGATAGTTTCAAAAAACTATTTTGATGAATATCATGACTGGTTATTTAAAATTCTTTTTGAATTAGAGAAAGAAATTGATATAAGTAAATATAATAATTATAATGTTAGAATGTATGGATTTTTAGCAGAACGTTTACTTAATGTGTGGGTACATCATAAACATTTGAGAGTTAAGGAAATGCCTGTTTATAATTCGGAAGAACCTTGTTTTATGAAAAAGATAGTCAAAAAGATAATAGAAAGATAACTAATGTGAAAAATGAAAAATCAATAAAATTAAATTTTATAATGAACGCGCTTTTGACAATATCCTCATTTATCTTTCCACTGATTACATTTCCTTATGTGTCGAGAGTTTTATTGCCGGAAGGAACCGGAAAAGTTTCGTTTGCGACATCTGTTATAACATATTTCAGCATGTTTGCACAATTAGGAATTCCAACTTATGGGATTCGTGCATGTGCAAAAGTAAGAGATAATAAGGAGATGCTTTCGCGAACAGTACATGAGTTATTATTTATTAATTTAGTTATGAGTTTTTTTGCATATGGAGTGTTTGGCATTTGTTTGTTGACAGTTCCAAAGCTTCGAATGGAAAAGACGTTGTTCTTGATTATGAGTACAACCATTTTTTTTAATGTAATAGGTGTGGAGTGGTTATATAAAGGACTGGAACAATATACTTATATTACGGTACGCTCATTAGTGTTTAAAGTAATTGCATTGTTTGTAACGTTGTGTCTTGTACGCAAAAAAAGCGATTACGTAATTTATGGGGCACTGACTATAATGGCGGCATCTGCGTCAAATATTTTAAATTTTATAAATGCGCATAAATATATACAGATAAAACCAGTAGGAAACTATCATGTGGGGAGACATATCCGTTCGGTTTTGATTTTTTTTGCAATGTCTTGTGCGACTGTAATTTATACTAATTTGGACACTGTAATGTTGGGATTCATGAAATCAGATATTGATGTTGGATATTATAATGCTGCTGTAAAAATAAAAACGGTATTGCTAGGTGTAGTTACTTCGTTAGGGGCTGTATTATTGCCGCGTGCATCTTATTATATTGAACATGGAATGCATGAAAAATTTTTATCTATTGCAAAAAAGGCAATAGAATTTGTATTTCTGATTGCTACTCCATTGATGGTATATTTTATTTTATTTGCCAAGGAGGGAGTATTTTTTCTTTCAGGTTTGGCATATAGTGGGTCTATCATTCCAATGCAGATTATTATGCCGACACTGTTATTTATAGGACTTACAAATATTATGGGAATTCAAATGCTTGTGCCACTGGGAAAAGAAAAAATAGTATTGTATTCGGAGATTATAGGGGCTATTATGGATTTGATTCTGAATTTTATATTGATTCCAAAGATGGCATCTGTGGGAGCTGCATTTGGTACGCTTGTTGCAGAGATGGCTGTATGGATTGTTCAGATTGTTGCGTTAAGATCAATTGTACTGGATGCCTATCGAGAGATACATTACAAAAGTATTCTGGTTGCAATTTTATTGGGGATAATTATTTCAGGCTGGGTGAAATGTATGAGTTGGGGAAATTTTATTTCTCTTTTTGTGTCTGGAATCTTATTTTTTGGCATATATTTATTAGCCCTTGTGGTACTGAAAGAGCCTCTTATCTGTGAGATAAAAGGACAGGTTATCAATATGATTATCCATAAAAAATCTTGAATGTATTGACCGATGATGATTTTGAAGATTTAGAGAGGTAGACAATCATAGGCAATGACGTCAGAAGGGAAAATGCCGAATTGGAGTAGAAGGTGTTGTGGAAAGTGTAAGGGGAGAAGATAAATGAACTGGTTGTGTAGGCTATAAATTAGTATTAATCTTATAAAGAATTTGCAAAAGTATTGACTATTTGCTTTTTTAAATATATTAAATAATGTAATTCTTTTTTTAATATATTATCAATTTCATCACTGTATTTCATTATCTTTTTGTGATAGTTATATTCATTACAATCTAAAATACGATAGCCACCGTCTGGAAATACTCTTAAATCTAAATCGTAATCAATATATTTTATAATTTTGTTATCAATAACATAAGGGCTTGCAATGTTGCAGTAATAAAATAATCCATATGGCTTAAGTTGTCCAATTATATTAAACCATCTTTTTTTATAGAAGAACAAAATAGCTGGTTCATTGGTTCTATGACTATGACCATCACTTTCAGTAACAACTGTACAATTATTACCACAAATTAATTTTTCATCGTCTTCAAAAAGGACAGTTGCTTCATCCCAAGTTCGATGCAAAGTGCCGTCATGCTTATAACAATGAATGGTTAACCTTTCGCCTACCTTTAATTCACTTTTATTCATAAAATTTTCTCTTTCATAATTATTATAACTCAATAACAAATTTATTTTAAGAAAAAAATTGTATTATTTTAATGTTTACACTATTTGATAAAATTATCCTTTTTATTAATTACTTTTAAAATTTCATTTTTTACTTTAAATTATCCGTTCCTTACAAGCCAAAAGCCGTTTTTATTTCCGCATTTAATATATTCAGACTTATGTTTATTCTTTATCTAAAATATTTTTACATTCACTGCATTTGTACTCTCTTAATTTTAAAATAGTAAAATCTATAAATTTTTTTATGTGTAAAAAATACCAAATATTGTGAATAACTTTCCTATGATATTAAAAAAAAACCCAATTTCTTTTAAAATTGAAAATAGGGTTTGTGTTTGACACTTAGATTATTGTTTTAGTTTTCATCATATTCTGGCAAGCCAAGTATACTTCGTGCCTTGGCAAGTTGAGTATCAGTGTAACCAATTATGTTTTCAGCATCATCATATTGGTATTCTATTTCTACACCATACTCAGGACTTATTCCGTATTCATCTATACATTCGTTATTAGGAGTTAGCCAACGTGATGTTGTGTATTTAACTAGAGAACCGTCACTTAACTTTTTAGTTTGTTGAACTTTTCCTTTACCATATGTCGTAGTGCCTACTGTTGTTGCACCATATGAGTCTTTTAAAGCAGATGTTAATATTTCACTAGCAGAAGCAGTTGCTCCATTTACTAAGACAACAATTGGATAGTTTCTACTAGTTTCGGTCTCATCATAATAGAATTTGGTTTTACCATTATTTTCGTTGCCTTCTAAACCATATATGGTCTTTCCTTTTTCTAAAAATAAACTGGCTGTATCTTTAGCAGCAGTTAAAAGACCACCACCGTTATTTCGTAAATCGATTATTAAAGATTCTATACCATTCATTTCTAATTCATTAAGAGCACTTTCTACTTGAGTTACTAAAGTATCACTAAATGAAGAAATGGCAAGATAACCAACTTTTTTATTGTTTCCTTCGAAGATTTTATAATCAACAACAGGAGTAGCTAAACTTTTAATTTCTACTTCCATTTCCAAAGTTTCTTCTCCTCTTAGAATAGTTAATTTGACTTTTCCATCAGTACTTTCTTTGATTAACTTAGCTATATCGCTACTAGACATTTCACCAATACTATTTCCATTAATGCTGGTTATTTTATCGCCAATTTGAATTCCAGCGACTTTAGCTGGGGTATTTGGATATACTTTTTCAATAAGACCAGTTTCTTTAGTACTTATCGCAATACCAATACCGTCATATTTGCCATTTAAGGAATTATTTAATATGTCGGCATCATCTTTATCTAAGTAGGAAGTATAATTATCTCCAGCAGCACTCATAAGTCCCGAAATGGCACCATCTATGGCTGCTTTTTTATCAACATTCTGATAATAGTTTTCATTTAAGGTAGCATAAACATCCAGAAATTCTTGAATATTTTCATCTTTTAATAAAGTATTATAAGATGTACCGTTTTTTGTACTGTATTTATGATTAACTACAGTACCACTAGCAATAGTACAAATAATCCCAGTTAGCAAAACCATTATAAGAGTCTCTTGCAAACTAAAAGTTGGACTTTCTTTGTATTTTGAGGTACTTTTAGAAGATGAACTGCAGCTTTCATCTTTTGAATCTTTGATGCCTAATCCCAAGGTATTATTTGTAGGAATTTTTTCTTGTAGATTTATTTCAATATGCTTTGGTTGAACATCTGAAGTATTATCATTAAATGATATTTGATTCAAATTGTTTTGAGTTTTTTTTATACTGACATTACTAGATTGTGTAACTTTAAGATTAGAATTAGTATCAACATCTGATTTTAGATAATTGCTATCATTTTTTAATGCTTCATCACTAATTTTAGTAAGGGCTTCAATTGGATCCTCATTAAAGTCAGGAATGCTAGAATTTTCTTTTATATTTTTTAACGTATCGTAATTGTTATCATAATTAACTTCATTATTATTTTTTATATCCATATATTATCACTATTACATCTTAGCATAATTTTAGTTTTTAGAAAAGATAAATGATTTATTATTTAAAATAAAAAAGATAACAATCAGCCATATTAAAACCAATTATTATCTTATTATTTTTATTAACTTTTAATTAATCAGCAATTTTCAGTTCTTTTTTAATACTTTCAACAGATTCATAAGCATTTGTTATTTTATTATTTTTTACTTTTAATAAAGTTACTTCACCAAAACGCAATTCACTTAGTTTACTTGCTGTTGGATTAGTTTTACCATCTGTAGCTATATATTTGCTATTTATGGCATTACTTAGATCAACTGTATAGGTAGCTTTCGTATTTTTACTACTACTATAACTAGTTAAAAGTCTAGCATAACTACTAGCATCTTCACTAGTTGAATCATAAATCAAAACATAGTATTCATCAGTGCCTTTATTTAGCATTGTACCAACTATAGCTTTAGTTGGATCAATATAAGTTGTGTTTTCATTATTATTAGTAGAAGTATTTTCGCTATCTTTATTTACTACCTTTGTTGTAAAAAGATAAATTGCTATAACTATAAGAACAACAGCTAATAAAATAAGTATAAACTGTTTGACTGTTTTAGTTTCTGTATTGTCTTTCATTTTTTATCACGCCTAATTAATCGATTAATATAACCATATGAGTAAATACTTGTTAAGTTATATTTATAGCAAGATTAATTCCTTTCTATTACACCTAATATCATTATAAACGAAAATTAGGTGATTTCAATACTTATTTGCTTGATTTAAGCTTGAAAATAGCTAATATTGTACGATTAATGACATTTGAAGTTACTCTGCGTGAATTTTTGCCGTTATGTAGAATATTTATAATTGATAGAAATTTGAAAATTCTTAAATCACTAAATTATGATTTAAGAATTTTAGTATTATTTTCCCGTAACAATTGTATTAGAGATGGAATTAGCAACACTTAATAATTCCTCACTAGTAAGACTAGAACCAGCTAAATAATAATCAACGTTATTGCTTGTCCAGTAAATTGCATTGCCACTAAGTGCTCCAATTGTACCATTCATCATTAAAGGTTCTCCGTAAATAGGAATTACTTCAAATTCGTTTCTTGTATTGCTTGCTTCTTCAACTAAGACAAAGTCTTTAGCACCTCCAAATGTTAATATTGCACGATTACCATTATCAGTATTAATTGTTTCTTTAGCTGTTAAATATGTATCTTTTGGAATATAAAGAGGATATAAAATATCATTAAAGCTTGATGTTTCACTAGATTCTTCGGTTGTATTACCATCTACTACTTTAGATAAATCAAAGTAATCATCATCTAAAGCGGCTTTATAATCAATAGAATTGATGTTAAATATTATGCATTTGGTATCACTATTATCAAAGACCTCTATTTTTTTCAAATTAATTTCTTTATCAAAATAAAGTTTTTGATAGCTTAATTTATTATTATTTGGATAGTTAACACTGCTAGTTAAAACATAATAGTTATTTTCTTCAGTATATTTTTTATCTTCTGTACCAATTAAATCATTTAAAACTGAAGAAAGTATATAGGTTTGGCTACTATTTTCTGGCCAACTACTTTGAAATTTAAAACTTTTATTAAGACTTGGTGTTACAACATAAACACCATCTTTATTTTTTAAAATTATTTGTTCATGACCACTGGTTTGATTAGTTAATACCACTTTATAGTAGTCACCTTTTTTATAAGATACAGCTATATCATAGTCAAATTTATCATCAGCATTTATTATTTCTAAAGTACCAGCCATACTGTAAGATTTACTGCTGTTAACATTATCTTTAAATTCTTTTATAACTTTCTTTTCCATGTTAGTACTGCAGCCTGCTAAGAAAAACAAACACATTAAAATGGCAATTATTTTTTTCATATAATTATATAACTCCTTTTCTAATAAATTATATTAGCAATTGTGAATAATATGAAAACTTTTAGCCATACTACAAAAAGAAAGGAATGTAAGATGAAAACAGTTCAGAAAATATGCCTAGTACTTACAATTATTGGAGCGATTAATTGGGGATTAGTTGGATTATTTGATTTTAATTTAGTCTCTACTTTATTTAAAGGCAGTACTGCTCTTCAAAATATTATTTATGTAATTGTTGGTGTATGTGGTCTAGTAAATATTGGTATTTTATTTGCTGATATTGACTATCTTGGTGAAAACAAAGATTAAGTGTATTTCTTTGTCAATAAAAAAAATCCTTTCTTAAAGAGTTTTATTTCTTATAAGAAGGATTTTTTTGGTTATTTAATTATTTCTTATTTTCATTTGTAAGTGATACTTCTACTTCACTTTCAACAATAAATTTAACCATCGAAGCATTAGATGTATTACCCGTTATATAAACAGGGACTTTATAAGTACCAGCTGCATAACCAGTTAGGTCAATGTAAGCAGAAATACTAGAGTTATCAATTGAATCAATAATATTTTGTACACCGATTACCTGAACATTAATAGAAGCATTACCAATGGCATTAGCAACTAAACCACTAGGTGTGTTGCGAACACTAATTTGAACATTTTCTAATGTTTTTTGTTTAGCTTCTCCGAAATTTACTACGATACTAGCACTTGTAGTTGGCATATAACGAACTCCGGTTGGTTTAGAAATTGTAACATTATAAGTCTTAGAGGCATTGTTTCCTTGATCTGTTAAATCAATAGTTACAGGTACACAGTCGATTGATTCTAAAGCAGATTGTTCACCATAAATTGTAATATTATAATCACTCTTACCATTTATAGTAATTGAACTTATAGCTTTGCCGGCTACTAAGTCACCAGTTGTTAATAACTGAATTGGAACACTCTTACTGTAAGATGTAAATGTTACAGTGGCACTTATAGTAGATGGAACAATTTCAACATTTTTAAGAATATTTCCTGTTTCATCATAAGCAACAATAGGAACGTTTTCTAAAGTATAAGTACCTTTGGCAGTAAATTCTTTATTATTTAAATCAATTAAGGCTTTAACAGTCGCAATTTTATCTAAAGTATCTTGACTACCTTTTACTACTACTTCAGTCTTATTTAATTCAATATTAGATACACTCAATTCTGGATATGTTTCATTTAATTTATCTTGATTGATTACATCATAAGTTATACTTTTTAGACTAGAAACTTTCTTTTTAATAGTTACATAAATATAATTAGGGTCTAATTTATAATTTAAAGTGTTAATTGTTTGATTATAAGTTAATTTAACACGGTATGGTTCATCTCTTGGGGTATAATCTGTAAGGTCTAATACTACTTCGTTTTGGCCTAGTTGCTTGGCTAAATATAGGTCACTTTTACGACCAATTAAAGTTATATCGGCAGTTTCAGGTAAGTCTTCAATGACATAAGCTTCAGTATTATATTCAACTTTAATAGGTTGATTAGTAATTATTTCAGCCTCAGTTTCTACTAAGTTTATTACTTTACTGTCAATTAGAACAAAGACAATTATGGCAAGTCCTAAAGAAATATAAAGAAGCATATTAGGTCTATTAAGGATTTTTTCTATTTTAAAATTATTTTTGTTTATTTTTTTATCTATAGTATAAATAACTTTACTAATCGGAGTTATGATATATTTATCTAATAAGTTGTAAAGAAATTTAAAAAATGCTGCGATTAATTTAAATATTTTACTCATTTAAATCACCACTTTCTTGGTCTTTATCATCTGTATTATCAGCATCATAGAATACTTCAGTTTTAGGACGAAGTTCTTCAACTAGGGTCATTCTAAATTCATCTAAAGATAAGTTGTATTTTAACTCACCATCAACAGCGATGGAAATCTTTCCTGTTTCTTCTGATACAACTAGGGCAATAGCATCGGTTTCTTCAGCAATACCTAGGGCAGCACGGTGTCTAGTACCTAGACGTTTAGAAATAGCTGGATTCATACTTGTTTTAAAAACAGCACCAGCACAAGTGATCCTATCTCCTTGAATGATAACACCGCCGTCATGTAGCGGGCTATTAGGGAAGAAAATAGTTCCTAATAATGGACTTGTTAAATCAGCATAAACTTTAGTTGCTGGAGTGATATATTCTTGTAGAGACATATCACGTTCAATGACAATTAAAGCTCCTATACGATTTTTCTTTAAGTATTCAACAGCATCCATTATTTCATAAACAACTTTTTCACGTTCATCAACGGTTAAAATTTTATGACGACCAAGAAGTTGAGTTCGACCAATGGATTCCAAAACATTTCTAATTTCTGGTTGGAATATTACAATGATGGCTAGTGGTCCCCATTCTAGAATATATTCTAATAAAAGACCGATTGTATATAAATTCAAGATATTACTTATTACTTTGATTACAATAATTAGGAAAATTCCTTTAACAATAAGTACCATTTTGACATTATTTTTGATATTTTTTATATATTCATTTATGTTTGGTACATTTGAAAACCTTTTGCCATCTACATATGAACTTGCATTTATTCCAAATCCTAAATACTGTTTTTGGCTCCAACAATCCATGTTATGTTTTGATTCATAACCATTTTTAGCAAAGTTTGATATTTCATAATGGTTATATCCACTTTT
>OLOX01001875.1_pt1 | contig 18477 bp, 17 predicted proteins | sample 1672091 | NCBI WGS metagenome assembly OLOX01 (sample SAMEA3136644, study PRJEB25190) | human gut metagenome | reverse complement strand
TGGATGAAGCGCTACCCGAGCTCGATGTGGTCTACATGCTGCGCATTCAGATGGAACGCCTCGAAGAGGCACCGTTCCCCAGCTTGCGTGAATACAACCTGCTCTATGGTCTTACCAAGGAACGAGAAGAGCTCATGAAGCCGGACGCGATCATCTGCCACCCGGGTCCGATCAACCGCGGCGTTGAGCTCGACAGCTATATGGCCGATGGCAGCCGCTCGGTCATCACCGATCAAGTATTTTCAGGAGTGTGCGTGCGTATGGCGCTCATCTACCTGCTTTTAGGAGGGGCGAACGATGGATTATCTGCTTAAAGGCGTGCGCGCGATCGACCCAGCTATCGGGCTGGATGCGAAGCGTGACATTCTTATCGAAGACGGCGTCATTGCGCGCGTGGAAGAGACGATCGAGCCTGCCGAAGGCGTGAAGGTGCTCGAGCGGAGCGGATCTTTAGCCTTCCCAGGGTTCGTGGACGTGCACGTTCATCTGCGCGATCCCGGGTTCGAATACAAGGAGACCATCGAGACCGGCACCGCTGCGGCAGCGCATGGCGGCTTCACTGATATCTGTTCGATGGCGAACACGAATCCCGTTACCGATGAAGCGGCGATCATCGATTATGTGATCGAGAAGGCTCAATCGGCGGGACATTGCACGGTGCATCCGGCAGGTGCCTGCACGAAGGGTCTCGAAGGCACCTCGCTCGCTGAGATGGGCGACATGGTCGCGCATGGGGCAGCGGCATTCACCGACGATGGCCGTGGTATCCAGGATGCAGGCATGATGCGCCGCGTGATGGATTACGCCAAGATGTTCGATCGCGTGGTCATGAGCCACTGTCAGGATGAAGGCTTGGTGGGCAAGGGCCAGGTGAACGAAGGACCCGTTTCGACCAAGCTTGGGCTTGCTGGTTGGTCAGCGGCAGGCGAAGAGGTTCAGATTCAGCGCGATATCGCTCTTTCCGAGCTGACAGGCTGTCCGATCCATATTCAGCATCTCACCACGAAGAAGGGCCTTGATCTGGTGCGCGAAGGAAAAGCGCGCGGGGTGAAGGTCACCTGCGAAGCAACGCCTCATCATTTGGTGCTCTGCGATGAGGACATCACCGAAACCTACGATACGAACTTGAAGATGAATCCGCCGCTGCGCAGCAAGGTCGATAACGCTGCGCTCATCGAAGCAGTGGCTGACGGTACGATCGATGTGATCGCGACCGATCATGCTCCGCATGCGGCATTCGAGAAGGAGCGCGAATTCGAGCTCGCACCGTTCGGCATCACAGGGCTCGAGACTTCATTCGGGCTGGTGAACACCTATCTTGTGAAGCCGGGTTATATCGATCATGCACGCTTGGCCGAGCTCATGGCCATTCGCCCGCGCGATATCCTGCGCATCCCACAGGTCACGCTCGAGGTGGGAAGCCCGGCTGATATCACGGTGGTCGATCCTGACCTTGTCTGGACGGTCGAAGCGCAAGACATGTGTTCGAAATCGCTCAATTCGCCCTTCATCGGCTACGAGCTTACGGGCAAGCCAACTGATGTGGTGTGCAAGGGTAAGCTCACGCTCGAAGCAGGCAACGTGTGCGTCTAGGCGCTTTTTGTTCTTCTATAATGGTTTCACTCGTAAATGCGCAATGAGGAGCTTGTATGTGCGAAACTCTTCAACGAAGCGGCACGGTGCGCGCTAACAGGAAGCTCACCGACACCCTCTTCGTACTCGATATCGAATCGCCCGATGTGGCGGCTAGCATGCAGCCAGGGCAGTTCATCCATGTCAAGATCCCAGGCATGGGCGATCATATCCTGCGCCGTCCGTTCTCGGTCTATCAAGTTGATGCGGACGCTGGCACTATGAGCGTGCTCTATCAGTGCGTGGGCTATGGCACCGATCATCTTTCTCAGCTTGAAGCGCCGTTCACTCTCGATATCATCGGGCCCGTGGGCAACCGTTGGGAGATCCCGGAGGGCCAGCGCGTCTTGCTCGTTGCTGGCGGTGTGGGCGCAGCGCCGCTCTTCATCTTCGCCGAGCAGCTTGTTTCTGCTGGTAAGGAAGTGGATGTGGTGTTGGGCGCGCAAACGAAGGATGCGCTCGTGGCACGCGAGGCTTACCCGGCAGTGCGCGGACGCGAGCCGTATTGCGCAACTGATGATGGCACCTACGGCTATCACGGTTTTTGCACCGGCGTGGTAAACGAACTGCTCCAGACGAAGCCCTACGATCTTGTTGCTTGTTGCGGCCCTGAACCTATGATGAAGTCGCTCTGCGATATCACGAGCGCCAAGAATATCCCTACGGCCATCTCGCTTGAGAAGCGTATGGCTTGTGGGATCGGCGCGTGCCTTTCGTGCGTGGTGGCAACCACCGAAGGCTTCAAACGCTCGTGCGTTGACGGTCCGATCTTCGATGCCGCGAAGGTGGTGTGGTAAATGAGCGTGAATATGCAGGTTTCCCTTGGCGGGCTTCTCATGAAGAACCCGGTCACCACCGCATCGGGTACGTTCGCTTCAGGAAAGGAATATGCGCAGTTCTTCGACGTGAGCCGCCTTGGTGCGATCACTACGAAAGGGCTCTCGCTGAATGGTTGGGCAGGTAACGACACCCCGCGCATCGCTGAGACCCCTTCGGGCATGCTCAACTCCATCGGGCTCCAAAACCCGGGCGTGGCGGCGTTCGTGGAAAAGGACCTTCCTTGGCTGCGCGAGGTCGATACGCAGGTCATCGTGAACGTTTCGGGTCATTCCGTGGCTGAATACCAAGGTGTGGTCGAAGCGCTTGAGACGCACGAGGGTGTTGATGCCTACGAGATCAACATCTCTTGCCCGAACGTCGATTGCGGCGGCTTAACCTTCGGCACCGACCCCAAGGTCGCTCACGAGGTGGTTTCCGCGTGCCGCGCGCAAACGCAAAAGCCGCTCATCGTGAAGCTCACGCCCAATGTTACTGATATCACCGAGATCGCGCGCAGCGTCGAGGACGCGGGTGCCGATGCGGTCTCGCTCATCAATACGCTTCTGGGCATGGCGATCGATCCTTACAAGCGCAAGCCCATCCTTGCGCGTGGGGTAGGAGGGCTTTCTGGCCCTGCGGTCAAGCCTGTTGCGCTGCGCATGGTATGGGAAGTGTACAAGGCACTTGATATTCCCGTGCTCGGCATGGGCGGCATCACCTGCGGGCTCGACGCGATAGAATTCATGCTCGCTGGTGCCAGCGCGGTTGCGGTAGGAACTGCGAACTTCATGAATCCTCAGGCCGCGCTCGAAGTGGTGAGCGGCATTGAGGCATACTGTATCGAAGAAGGCGTCAACGACGTTACTGAACTGATTGGAGCTTTGAATTGCTAAACTTCGAAATGCTGCCCGAATCCGAGCGCATCATCGTAGCGCTCGATTGCGGAGCAGATGAAGCACTTGCGCTCGCTCATGCTCTTAAGGGCAAGGCCTCCTGGCTCAAGGTGGGCATGACACTCTACTATCAAGAAGGACCTTCTATCGTGAAGGCGCTCAAGGATCTTGGGTTCAACGTGTTCCTCGATCTGAAATTCCACGATATCCCGCATCAGGTATATGGGGCTGCTGCGAGCGCAGCACGTTCTGGGGCCGACATGATCACCATGCATGCGATCGGCGGCCTTGAGATGATGCGCGCTGCGATCGATGGGCTCATCGAAGCCGAACTTCCCGATGTCGTTACGCTCGGCATCACGGTGCTCACCTCGATGAGCGAAGAGGACCTTGCGCTCACGGGCGTTACCCGTAGCGTCGCTGAACAGGTGCGTACGCTTGCTGAACAGGCGCAAACGGCGGGGCTTTCCGGCGTAGTCGCCTCTCCGCAAGAAGCTGCCATGCTGAAGCGTTGGGGAGCAGCGCTTACATCGTTACCCCTGGCGTGCGGCCGGCTGGTTCGAGCACGGATGATCAGAGCCGTATCGCAACCCCGCGCCAAGCCTTCGACAACGGCGCAAGCCATCTCGTGATCGGCAGGCCTATTACCGCCGCACCCGATCCTGCTCTCGCATTCGACAATATCGTGAAAGGACTGTAGTAATGGAACGAGCTGAAGTAATCGATATCCTCACCCGCATGAAGGCACTGCCCGAAGACGTTGAGTCGCTTGATTCAAGCGCAGCAACCTTCGATGCCTATCGCTTGCTCGAAGACCCGATCGTCACCAACCGCATTGCGGTCGAAGCGTTGCAGCAGCTTCCTCGGAATTACAAGTTCGATGTGGTGCTCGCTGCGAATGAAGAGTCGAAGCTCCTTGCCTATGCTATCGCCACGGCGGCTTGGGCGCGCTTTGCTTACGCAGATCTTGAAAGTGGGGAAGGTCTTACGAATGGTTTTCGTATCGATAAGGACGAGAAGGTGCTCATGGTCGATACGCTCGTGGATGAGGCAACCTCGTTCGAAGATATGGTCGATCTGATCGCAAGCAAGAAGGCCAAGAACGCAGGCGCTGTTTCGGTCGTTGCTTTGGGTGAAGCGAATCCGCTTTCGGAGAATTTCTACCCCTTGCTTCGCTTCTAGGGTAGGCGCACCTTGGTCGATATACAGGCTTCTAAAATGCAGCCGATCTTCAATAAACTATTGAAAAATTTATTACATTTCGGAAATAAATAGATGGTCATTTTCTTCAAGATTGCCTAAAATGCCAGTTCATTTAGGGAAAAGGGGAGAATGCCACTGAAGCAGCTGAATAAAAAGTTTGTGTGGAGTTTTCATATATAAAAGCTATACTTGAATGTACAAAAAAGAAAGCGCTCCTCGCTTTCCTGTACTGTTCAACTGAACAAGAATAAAAGGAGATTAACAATGGCCGTACCACAGCTTTCCCCTGAAGAAAGGCAAGCAGCACTCGAGAAGGCTAAGATCGCGCGCGCAAAGCGTGCAGAGGTTCGTGAGAAGCTCAAGCAGGGCGAACTCACGCTCGAGCAGGTTCTTGACATGCGCGACGATCCGATCATCGGTCGCATGAAGGTTTCTGCTCTTATCGAAACCCTGCCTGGCTATGGTAAGACCAAGGCTGAGAAGGTAATGGCTGAACTTGAGATCGCAGAGTCTCGCCGCCTTAAGGGCCTGGGCGAGCGTCAGAGGAAAGCTCTTCTCGAGCGCTTCGCGTAAGTCATGCCTCGCGGGAATCTCTTCGTTATATCAGGGCCATCGGGGGCCGGTAAAGGGACGCTCATTTCCCGACTCGTTGAGCGCAACCCGCAAACATGGGTTTCCGTTTCTGCAACCACTCGCTCTCCTCGTCCGGGCGAAGTAGATGGCAAGGACTATCACTTTCTTTCAGAAGAGGAATTCGAGCAGATCCTCGAAGAGGATGGCTTTCTGGAACATGCGCTTGTTCACGGGAAGCATTATGGAACACTCAAACGCTATGTGGATGAGCATATCGCCCAGGGCGATCAGGTCATTCTCGAAGTAGATGTTCAAGGTGCGCGTCAGGTGAAACGTATCATGCCTGATGCGCACTATATTTTTATCGAGCCACCATCTCTTGAGGAACTCGAGCGCAGATTGCGTGGCCGCAACACGGAAACCGAAGAGCAGATAAAAAAGCGTCTTGACACCGCTAAGCTGGAGCTTTCCGCAAAAATGGAGTATGATATTTCGCTGGTAAATGAAGACCTTGAGAGTGCTTATAGCCAACTCGAGTCTTTTATGAATAGCGTTAACCGATAGCAGAGGTATCCATGAGTATTATTGAACCAAAGATCGACGTCCTGCTCGATAAGACCGAAAACGATCGTTTCCTTCTGTGTGCAGTTGCATCGAAGCGTGCGCAAGACATCAACGAGATGATGCGTGGTCAGCGCAATCGCGCTATTCAGCTGCAGACTGCAGTCGATATCGCTCGTGCTGCTAATCGTCGTCCGCTCTCCCTTGCATTCGACGAGATTGCAAATGGCGATGTTTCTTTTGCCGAAGATTCGATCGACGCAGCGAATCACTAGTCTTTATCACAACCAACGCAGAAGCTTGGGTCTTGGCAGTGTGCCAAACCCAGGCTTTTTTGTATGTTAGCCCCCATTTTGCAAAGGAATCCCATGTCTGAACAGCGTGTTTGTCTTGTTCACTACCACGAGATCGGTCTTAAAGGTAAGAATCGCGCTCACTTCGAGAAGCAGCTCATCACCAACATCAAAGCGGTACTGGGCGATGCGCCGGTCGCGCGCATCAAGCGTATCTCGGGCAGGATCTGCTTGTTCGAAGAGGAAGGCGCAACCTATGAACAGTCGTGTGAGCTCGTCGATCTGATCGCGGGTATCCCTGGCGTAGCACGCGTTTCGTGCGGATATCGCTGCGAGCAGGATCTTGAGGTCATGTATGAAACGGCTATCAAGGCGCTCTCCGATGTTCCCTCATTCGAGACCTTCAAAGTCCAAGCGCGGCGCAATCACACCGATTTCGAGATCGATTCCATGCAGCTCAATCAGCTGGTGGGTGCGGTGCTTTGTCGTTCGTTCCAAGATAAGAAAGTGCTCATGAAGAACCCCGATGTGGAAGTGCGTGTCGAGGTCATCCAGGGGCATTGTTATATCTACGCACACAGCGTTCAAGGAGTGGGTGGCTTGCCTGTTGGCAGCGCTGGCAAGGTGGTCACGCTCATGTCTTCGGGCATCGATTCTCCCGTTGCAACGTGGCGCATCGCGCGTCGTGGTGCGGTGCCTGTGGGTGTTCATTTCTCTGGTCGGCCAGAGACGCTCGATACGAGCGAGTATTTGGTCGACGATATCGCACACGTGCTCGAGCGCACGGGCTGCTTCGCACGACTCTATGTGGTGCCGATCGGAGAATACCAGCGCAGGATCGCTGAGCTTTCGCCCGCTTCCTTGCGCATCGTGCTCTACCGTCGCTTCATGTATATGATCGCTGAGCGCATTGCGCTCATGGAAGGAGCGAAGGCGCTGGTCACTGGCGAGAGCTTGGGACAGGTTGCCTCGCAGACGCTTGAGAACATCCAGTGCACGAATGCTGCGGTCTCGCTTCCAGTGCTGCGTCCGCTCATCGGTTCTGACAAGGTGGAGATCATCTCTGAGGCGGAGCGCATCGGCACGTTCGAGATATCGTCTCAAGACGCGCCTGATTGCTGCACGCTCTATATGCCGCGCAATCCTGAAACGCACGCTAAGCTCCCCGTGGTGCTCAAGGCTGAAGAAGAGCTGCCGCTTAGTGAGTGGATCGAAGAGGCGGGCTTGAGATACACGATTATCGCTGCCCTTCGTATCGCAGGCCTAAGCAAACCGAAGAAGCATAAATAGTTCAGAAAAACGTGAGTTCGCGCGTTTAAAAAGTTCAAATAAAGTTCAAAAAAACGTAAGGTCGCTTCCTTATCTTAGAGAGTAAGGAGGTTGTACCGTGTCCTTTGTCGATGATGTAGATAGTCTCAAAACAAAACTTCATCTGCGAGATATGCCCACCTCGCTGCGCATTGGGCTCGTCCTTTTGGGTGCAATCATCCTTTTCATCCTTTTCCAAGGGCTCTGGCAGCTCACTTCCGGCGATACGCACCTCATCGATGGATCGGCCCAGAGCTCTTGGCAAGAGGGAAGCGAAGAGGGCTTGACCGTTACGCAGGCTGAAGCTGCCCAAGAGGGTACTGAAGCCAGCACTTCTCAACCTGCGCGGTTATCAGTCCATGTGGTGGGAGAAGTAGCGAATCCTGGTCTTTATGAAGTTGATGCAGGATCGCGCGTTCAAGCTGCTATCGATGCAGCAGGAGGCTTTACGAACGACGCGAATCAAGGAAGCGTGAACCTGGCGCGCGAGATCGTCGATGGTGAGCAGATCGTGGTCGCTTCGAAGAGCGCGAGTGCAGCTGGGGCTGCAGGAGCTGGAAGTGCAGGAAGCGCGGCAACGGCAAGTAGCGGCGCTTCTGGTGCGGGCTCTTCAAGTGCTCCTGGTGGGCTCGTGAATATCAACACTGCGGATATCGCAGGGCTGAGCAGCTTGTCGGGAATCGGGGAGGCTACGGCAAAGAAGATCATCGCTGATCGGGAAAAGAACGGCCCGTTCAAGACCACGAAGGATATCACGCGTGTTTCGGGGATCGGAGACAAGAAGTACGAAGCTATAAAAGATTCGATCACGGTATAGCCCATGCGTCGAATCCGCGAACGAAGGCGCCCGCTCCAATCGATGCGCCCTTCTATTCCTGCCCCCTGCGTGCTCGCTGCTGCTTCTGTGGTGGGCGTGTTCGCGGGAGAATGGCTCTATGGTCTTATTCCTCCTGAGTACCTATATATGTTGGTGGTGGGAGGGGCTATCCTTGCAGCAGGGGTGCTTGCGATGCTCTTCCTCAAGCGGAAGAATCTCGTTCATTGGGCCCTCGCATTCGTGCTCATCGGCGCTCTTCTAGGGATGATCCAGTTGCTCACCCTCGATCATGCGCGTGATGAAGTGAGCCCGGGGAGCGAACACTATGCGTTCGAGCTCTCTGAAGATGCAAAAGAGTCGACGTTCGGTTCGCAATTGATCGCGACCATCTCGTCGGGGCCGCAGGCGGGCAAACGGGTGATGCTGTTCACCAACGAAAAGGTTGAGCTCTATAGCGGAGATGTTCTTGAAGCTGATTGCGTGCTCAGTGCTCCTAAGGAAGAATACCTTGCCTATTATGATCAAAAGAACATCGCATTCTCAGGAAGCGTGAGCGGTTTTCAAGCATCTGAGAACTCTACGTTGCTCTCGCCTTTGTACCAGCTTCGTAAGCAGTTGCTTGCAGTCATCGGCATGGGAAGCGATGAGCAGACGCTCTTGCGAGCGATCCTTCTAGGAGAGCGCACGGGGCTCTTCGATGCGAGCTTCTACCACAGCATCAAAGTAGCGGGGCTTGCGCACCTCGTGGCGGTATCGGGAGCGCATCTCGTGATCGTGACCGGTTTCGTAACGCTTCTTCTGAAGAAGTTGCGCGTGCCCCGTAAGCTCTCTGTTGCGTTGCAAACGCTCTTTCTGGTGAGCTATGTGGTGCTTGTGGGGTTCCCGGTCTCTTGTATCCGTGCAGCTATCATGAGCGGCGTTACCTTGTTTGCGCTTCTGGCAAAGCGACGATCTTCGTCGATCTCTGCGCTTGGCATCACGGTCATGGCAATGGTGGCGTTCGATCCGAGCGTGGTCTATCAGCTTTCCTTCCAGCTGTCCGTTGCTGCCACGCTTGGCATCGTGGTGTTCATGCCTTTGCTCAATGAATGGTTTCAAGATCTATTTCCGTTCGTTCCGCAATTCGCGCGCGAATCGATCTCCATGACCCTCGCTGCACTGGTGTTCTCGCTTCCGATCAGTGCTGCACAGTTTTCGCTCGTGCCTCTGCTTTCGCCTTTGGCCAACATCGTTGCAACGCCCTATCTTTCGCTTCTGCTCATGATGGGATTCGCTGTGATGCTCGTCGCGCCATTCGTACCTGGTCTTCTTGGATTGCTCTCAGTGGTTACGAGTGGGCTCATTGCATTCTTCCAGGCATTCGAATCGATCCCGTTCGCATCGATTCCCATCTCGACTACGATGAGCTTTGCCTTTCCGCTCGCGCTTGGCCTCGCAGCGCTCTCGTGGGTGTGGTGGCCAAGGCCCTCCCAGCATAAACGGGCCGTGGCTGCTTGTTCGGTGGTGCTGAGCGCGCTTGTGATCGTGTGCTGCCTATTCCTGAATGCGGGTGCTCGAGGCGATCGTGTCGTCATGCTCAATGTTGGTCAGGGAGATAGCTTTGCTTTCATAAGTAGGGGAAAGACGCTCCTGGTTGATACCGGCAACGAAGCCGAGATGCTCTATGCCGCGCTCGCGCGCAACGGCATCTCGAAGATCGATGCCGTGCTTATCACGCATCCGGATGATGACCATTGCGGAAACTTGCAAGCGCTTGGTGGGGTGGTGGAGGTCGATCAGGTGTTCATCGCTGAAGGGCTTGATGAAATAGGCGATGTTGGGGCGAAAGACTTCGTCTCCTTGGTGAGAAACATGGTCGGCGAGCAGAAGGTTGTGGAACTGAACAGGGGAGACACGGTACAGTTGGGGATGTTCACCTTGCATATCATTGCTCCTGTGCAGGTTGAGCATGAAGGAGGCAACGAAGACAGCATCTGCTTCAATATGCATATCGACTGCGATGGTGATGGGGTGGTTGATTGGAGGGGTTCTTCTGCGGGGATGCGGAAGCTGAAGTGTTGGAAGAGCTCAACGAAGAGCATCTGCTCGAACCGGTCGATCTCTATAAGGTCGGCCACCATGGATCGCTCAAGGCCATCACTCCTGAGCTTGCGCGCGTGCTGAGCCCCAAAGTCTCTTTGATCGGGGTCGGGAAGAACTCCTACGGGCATCCGACCGACGATGCTCATAATGCTTTGGAATCGGTAGGCTCAGAGATCTATCGAAGCGATCAAGACGGCGATGTCGTGTGCACCTTTTCGCCCGACACTATCACGGTAGACTCTCAAAACAAAAGATGACAAATACCGGGCAGTTCGCCATCTTTCGTTACAATAGCAGCATGGCATCGAAGAAGAACAATCCCTTGCTCCCGGTCTATCTCATCAGTGGTGAAGACGAACTTAAGCGCGAAACGGTCGTTAAGCGTTTGCGCAAGCGTATCTCAACCTACGGTGATCTTGCGTTCAATTCCGATGTGTTCGCAGGTGAGAAGGCAACAGGGGAAGAGATCGTTGCGGCGGCGAATACGCTTCCGTTTGCGAGCGAAGTACGCCTTGTTCAGGTGAACAACGTCGACAAGCTACGCAAAGCTGATGCAGAAGCGCTCATCTCCTATCTTGCTTCGCCATCTCAGACCACTGTTTTGGCGCTCATCGCGCAGAAGCTGCCGAAGAATACGCGTCTGTATAAGGCGGTGAGCGGGTTCGGGAAAGATGCCGTTATTGATTGCGCACCGTTTCAGGCGAAGGACCTCAATGCGGCGGTTCGTTCGATGGCGCTCACGCATGGAGTCACCTTCACGGAAGGTGCAGCAGCATCGCTCATCGATCTCGCAGGTACGAATACGGTTACGCTCGATAGTGAGATTCGCAAGCTTGCGCTTGCGCATCGCGGCGATGATCCGGTCAATCAGAACGAGGTCATCGCGCTCGTAGCGCGCACGGCAGAGATCAAACCGTGGGAATTTCTCGATGCGTTTGGCATGAAGAATCTTTCGCGTTGTATCTATCTCTACAATCGCATGGAGAAGATGTCGCCTTATCAGCTCATTTCGCTCTGCGTTTCACGCGTACGCGATCTTATCAGCGTGCGAGCGCTGAATGCGCGAGGGGCAGGGAACATCGCTTCTGTTTTAGGCATTCAGCCTTGGCGCGTGAAGACGCTCGAGAAGCAAGCGCGTAACTACACCATGCCGCAACTTATCCACGCGCTCAGCACTGCGCAAGATGCTGAACTCGCCATGAAGAGCGGCTCGGAACCGCGCGACGTGCTTCTCGATTGGTTCATCGACACCCTCGGCCGCTAGATGAGAAATTACCCGACCCCTAGCACAGCCTTTGTCATCTAATGAAAAGACCAGCTAGTCGTTATGACTAGCTGGTCTTCTGTTTGCAAGTTGCTATGTGCGGATAAGCTACATCGTCTGTGCCTGGACACAGGTGATGGCGATAACGCCCACTACGTCTTCGGCGGTGCAGCCACGAGAAAGATCGTTCACGGGAGCAGCGAGGCCTTGCAGCACGGGGCCGTAAGCCTTTGCGCCACCCAGGCGCTGGACCAGCTTGTAGCCGATGTTCGCTGCATCCAGGTCGGGGAAGATGAGCACGTTCGCCTTGCCGGCAACCGGAGAATCGGGTGCTTTGGAAGCGCCCAGTTCAGGAACTATAGCCGCATCGAGCTGTAGCTCACCATCGGCAACGATATCAGGATAGTTCTCGCGGATGTATTCGACAGCCTTCACGACCTTCGTGGAATCATCGTTCACGGCGCTACCATGCGAGGAGTGCGAGAGCAGCGCGATACGCGGGTCGTCGCCGATCAGGCGCTTGAAGGATTTGTCGGTCTGGTTCGCAATGTGGGCGAGCTTTTCGCTGGTGGGCTGGATCTCGAGCGCGCAGTCAGCGAACAGGAAGAGTCCGTTCTCGCCGAATTCGCTGCCCGGAACATCCATGATGAAGAAGGAGCTTACCATGGGCTCGCCAGGGGCGGTCTTGATGATCTTCAAGGATGGGGAGAGGATCTTGATGGTAGCGTGGCATGCGCCGCCTACCAGGCCATCGCACAGACCGCTCTTCACCATGAGTACGGCGAAATGGATCGGGTCCTTCACCAGCTCTTTTGCCTCTTCGGGGGTCATGCCCTTAGCCTTGCGCAGCTCGTAGACGCCTTTGTAGGGAACGGTTTTGAGCAGTTCTTCGTTGTGCACGGAAAGCGTTTCGCGCATCAATCGTGTCCAGGTCGCCAGCGGAAAGTTTTGCAGGCTGATGCGGTTGGCCTTGAAGTCGGCAAAGTATTCGCGCTCCGCTGCCTCCGGCAGCATCACTGCTGCAGTCTTACGACGCACGCGGTAGCTGCTGACGTCTTCTACGAAGTAGCCTTTCTTTTCGCGCGAGGTGATGTAGCCTTCTACCGCCAGCTGGGCGTAGGCGTTGGCCACGGTGATGATGCCTACGCTCAGATGCTGTGCCAGCGTGCGCTTGGAGGGCAGGCGTTCTCCTGCCTGCAGTCTGCCGCTGATGATATCCTGACGGATGCATTGATATAAGTAATCATAGAGCGGTGTGCTGCCGCGTTTATCTAAGTCATATGTTAACATAGGTGCTGCTTCTCCTTGGTTCTAAAATATTTTTGGTTTTTGATTCTTTTAATAGAACCATTTTGATTATACAATAGTGACATCACAAAAACAAGTCCCGTCACAATGGCGTGAAGGGTAAGAGCCAAATGAGGAGGTTTATCATTATTATGGAAAAAGTAAAATTACAAGCACAATATGGTTTATATATTAACGGACAGTGGCGCGACGCATCCGACGGCGCAACCTATAATGCAGAAAGTCCCGCAGACGGCAGCCATCTGGCAGTATGTGCCCAAGGCACTCGCGAGGATGTAGAAGCAGCCTCTGCAGCAGCCTGGGAAGCCTTCAAAACCTGGAAAAAGACTACTCCGGCACAGCGTGCCGCTCTGCTGAATAAAATTGCTGATATTATTGATGCTAACAAAGAGCATCTGGCAATGGTAGAAAGCATGGATAACGGCAAGCCGATTCGTGAAACTATGAATGTGGATATTCCGATGGCAGCGGAGCATTTCCGTTATTTTGCCGGATGCATTTTAGCAGAGGAAGGTCAGGCATCCGTACTTAACGAGCAGTTCCTGTCTATTATTCTGCGTGAGCCTATCGGCGTAGTCGGTCAGATTATTCCCTGGAACTTCCCGTTCCTGATGGCAGCGTGGAAGCTGGCACCGGTGCTGGCAGCAGGCGATTGCACCGTACTGAAGCCTTCTAAGGAAGCAAGCCTTTCCATTCTGGAATTTGCCCGTCTGATTGACGGCGTGCTGCCTGCAGGCGTTTTCAATGTTATTACAGGCGCGGGCAGCAAAACCGGTCAATATATGCTGGAGCATAAGGGCTTTGCCAAGCTGGCCTTCACCGGCAGCACCGAGGTTGGCCGTAATGTAGGCTTGGCTGCGGCAGAACGCATCATCCCGGCAACATTAGAGCTGGGCGGCAAGAGTGCCAATATTTATTTCGATGACTGCGATTTTGATCAGGCCATCGACGGCGCTCAATTAGGTATTCTCTTTAACCAAGGTCAGGTATGCTGCGCCGGCAGCCGTATCTTCGTGCAGGATACCATTTACGATAAATTCGTACCGGCTTTAGTAAAAGCCTTCAACAAGGTTAAGGTGGGCCTGCCGTGGAATGATGATACTCAGATGGGTTCTCAAATCAACGAAACCCAAATTAAGAAAATCCTGAGCTATGTGGAAATTGCCAAGCAGGAGGGCGCTACTATTGCCTGCGGCGGTGAACGCTTTACCGAGGGTGAACTGGCCAAGGGTGCCTTCATGAAGCCGACGCTGATTACCGGCGTAACCAATGATATGCGTGTGGCGCAGGAGGAAATCTTCGGACCTGTTGCCGTTGTTATCAAATTCCACGATGAGGACGAGGTTGTGGCTATGGCCAATGACAGCGAATACGGGCTCGGCGGCGCTGTTTGGACTAAGGATATCAACAAGGCTATCCGTGTGGCACGCAACGTGGAAACCGGTCGTATGTGGGTGAACACCTATAATCAGATTCCGGAGCATTCTCCCTTTGGCGGCTACAAAACCTCCGGCATCGGCCGTGAAACTCACAAGATGATTTTGAACCACTATACACAAGTGAAAAATATTATGATTAATCTCAGTTATGCTCCTTCTGGGTTTTATCCTCAGGACTGACGATTAATAAACAGGATTATTCCTGATCAGTTGCGCAAAAAAAGCTCCGGCGGTTGCCGGAGCTTTTTTGCTGTATGTATTACGCTTTACTTATCCAATTTTGCATTATCCATAAATGCTGTGCCGAATTGCGTATAGTTCATGTCCGCACCGCGCAGGTCAGCGTATTCCAAAAATGCTTTGTCCAGCAGCGCCTTGTCCAGCTTGCTGTTGTTCAAATTGCTGTGGCCCAGCTTGCTGCTGCGCAGGTCTGCTTCCGTCAGGTCGCTGCGCTCCAGATGGGCACTGTACAGATTAGCGCCATGAAAAACTGCGTTTTTCAGGCTGGCACGGCGCAGCCAGCTATAGGGCAGGTTGGCAAAGCTGAAGTCGGCGTAGTCGGCCTGTACGCTGTCCATAGAAGCCTCCTGTGCCTTGACCTGCTGCAGATTTGCGTTCAGCAGATGTGCGCCACGCAGCTGGCAACGGTTGAGATAAGCTCCCTGCAGGCTGGCGTTGGTAAAATCGCTGCCGGAGGCATTGGCGTAGCGGAAGTTGGCATATGCCAGATTGGCACCGCGCAGACTGGCGTTGGGCAGCAGAGCGCTCTGGAAGCAGGCATCCTGCAGCTTGGCTTTGTCCAGCTTGGTAGAGTCAAGGCGTGCTTCCGTAAAATCGGTGTTGGTAAAATCACGGCCGGATAAATCCATTCCCGATAAATCGGCACCGGAAAGGTCGCCGCCGGGGCAGCTTGCTCCGTTCAGTACCGCGTTTAAATCACTGTTGCTGTAGGCAAAAGCTGTGCTGCTGATGCCGATAGCCAGAAGCGTAAGCAAAGTCTTGAAAATATTATTACGCATTTTGGCCTCCTGTATAGCTTGCTGCTTCATCAAACAAAAGCTCCAGCTGCTTGGGATCATCCGGCAGACAGTCGATAATCTTCCAAGGCTTAACCTCGGCAAAATCCTCAGGCTTATAGCCGGAGCCTTCTAAAATAATCAGGCAGGGAGCGCCGATAGCATTGGCACAGCGCACGTCGTTAGGCGTATCGCCAATGAAAATCAGCTCGTTGGGCTTGGCCTCTTCGTTTTGCATATACAGGCGGTGGAAGGCAACCTTAGCCAGCATTTCGCGGTTTTCGCTGATTTCACCGAAGACGCTGTGTTCATGGTTAAAATATTGGTCCAGACCGAAATGCTGCAGCTTGAGATGGGCGCCGGTGCTGGTGTTGCCGGTGAGCAGGCAGTTGCAGTAACGGCTATCAGGCTGGCAGAAGTATTGCAGCGTTTTCTCCACGTTTTTCAAAACACGGCCCTTGTGCAGCGGCAGCTGCTTGGGCAACTCCATATGGTAGCGGATAAGCAGGCCTGCTGCTTCCGCGCTGTTGCAGCGTCCGCGCAGACGGGTAACAACGCTTTTGATGATGTCCGAGTCAGTGCGTCCTGCCAGGGACTTGTTGAAATCGAAGGCATCGAGGAAATAATAGTCCTTAATAACCTTAATCATGGCATCCTTGCCGGCACCGCCTGACAGAATGAGGGTGCCGTCTACATCCCACATTAAATACTTCATGTGAAAAATCTCCTTTGGTTTAAGAAAAAACAGGGGCTGTTCATACAACCCCTGGAAAAGTTTATCTTACAGTCCCGTTTAGATGCCACGGGGCTTGAGCATCATTTTTTTCAGTTGAGCGCCGACGTTTTTGGTAACGTTCTGAGTACGGCGGATGAACTTGATGTTGGAGCGGTGGTTAGGCTTCATATCGTATTTGCTGCCGAAATCGCCGCGGTCCAGCAGGGTAATTTTAGCCTTGTCGCAATCAAAGGCGCTGCGCAGATAGCGTGCCATGCCCGCAGGGTCGGCATCGTCATAGCAGCTGAAAATATCTGCCGCAATAAAACCGAGCTTAGGATATACATGCAGAGTTACATGACCTTGTTTGCAGAGTGCGGAGATGGAATATTCGCTTTGGCCTTCTTCCTGACAAACAAGCAGCTCGCGGCTGTTCATACGGTATTCATCGCAGCCTTCCTGCAGCAGAGTCTTTGCTTTTTCAGTGTCGTTGACTTCGTTTACGCCGCAGTTATACATATCTATGGCTATTAATTTTCCTGTAAATTTTTTGGGTTGCATGTGTAAAACTCCTCATGTTTATAATTACAATAATACAAAGCCGGTTCTGGCGCAGGGCGCTGATTTGCCGGAAACAATATATAGTGCATATCTTATTCAATTATAGCGAAAATTATAATACTTGTAAAGTCAAATTGCTATCCTAATTGAGAAAACTATGTTATAATAATAGCTATAGTTAAAACATTTGTTTTGTGTGGCGGTGAGAAAATGGAAAAGCTGGAAGCGATAGTTGATGATATAGTGTTTCAAAGCGATGACGGCATGTTCAGCGTGCTGCGTATGGAAAGCAAGGCGCAGGGACGCTTTACTGCCGTTTATCATGGCAATGCGCCGTACATGGGCGAAAATGTGGCTATGGAAGGCAGCTGGATTGAGCATGCGAGATTCGGCAGACAATTTGATATACAGTCACTGCAGGTTTTGCAGCCGACTTCGGTAGCAGGCATTGAACGCTTTCTGGCTTCCGGCGCGGTGAAGGGTGTAGGGCCGGTGACGGCGGCAAGAATTGTGGAGGCCTTCGGAACGGATACGCTGGAAATTTTAGGCAGCTATCCCGAGCGTCTGGCACAGGTGCGCGGCATCAGCGCGAAAAAGGCTGCCGCTATCGGTGAATCGTACAGCCAGCTTTCAGGCCTGCGTGAGCTGATGGTGTTCTTGGAAGCGCACGGAGTGAGCAGCGGTTATGCAGCCCGCCTGCAGGCAAGCTACGGCGCTACGGCGATTACCCGCATTAAGGAAAATCCCTACAGCCTGGCGGAGGATATTACCGGCATCGGTTTTAAAACTGCGGACAGAATTGCTATGGCTATGGGCATGGAGCATGACTGCGAGGCACGCTTGCGCGCAGGCATTGCTTATGCGCTGACGCAGGCCGCAGGCGTAGGACACACCTGTGTGCCGGAGGAGCTGCTGGTGCGTGAAACGGCAAGAGCGCTGGCGGTTGACACTGCCATGGTGCAGGATGTTTTCAGCAGCCTGATGGAGCAGGATTTGTTGCGCACGGAGGAAATGGGCGGTATACGCCTGATATATCCTGAATATCTGTATACGGCGGAGGTGCAGACCGCACGCCGTCTGCTGAAGCTGCGCGATCAGGCGAAGCCGGTGACGCGCGTGAATGCGGATGAGGTTATTGCCAAATGGGAGCGTGATGCCGGTATTACGCTGGCGGAGGCACAGCGTCAGGCAATTTATGCTTCGCTGGAGCATGGTGTCTTTGTGCTCACCGGCGGTCCCGGTACAGGTAAAACAACCGTTGTCAAAGGCATTCTGAACGTTCTGGAGCAGGCGGGCTGCCGCATTCTGCTGGCCGCGCCTACCGGACGCGCCGCACGCAGACTGGCGGATTCTGCCGGTCATCCTGCAGCAACGGTGCATCGTCTGCTGGAATACCAGCCTACGGGTGACGGCCTGTGCTTCGGCAAGGATGACAGCGATCCTCTTGATGCGGAAGCGATTATTATCGATGAGGCTTCGATGCTCGATATCAGCCTGACCTATCATCTGCTTAAGGCAATTCCCGGCGGCTGCCGCCTGATTTTCGTCGGTGACGTGGACCAGCTGCCGTCCGTGGGTGCAGGCTCGGTGCTTAAGGATATGATCCGTTCGGGCAGAATGCCTGTTGTACGTCTGGAAAATGTTTTCCGTCAGGCAGAGGTCAGCCCGATTGTCCGTAATGCCCATAAGATTAACCGTGGGCAGATGCCGGAGTTTCTTGCCGGTGCCGACAGCGAGTTTGCCCTGGAGGAATTTGCCAACGAGCAGGATGCTGCGGAATTCGTTGCGCATACCTATGCGCAGCTTACGTCCGGCGGTGACTGGCGCAGGGTGCAGGTGCTGACGCCTATGCATAAGAATCCCTGCGGCGTGCAGAATCTGAATAAGCTGCTGCAAAAATATCTTAATCCGCCGTCTGCTGCCAAGCCCGAGGTAAACATACCGGGTAATGTACTGCGTGTGGGTGACAAGGTTATGCAGATTCGCAATAACT
>OLOX01001871.1_pt1 | contig 18498 bp, 18 predicted proteins | sample 1672091 | NCBI WGS metagenome assembly OLOX01 (sample SAMEA3136644, study PRJEB25190) | human gut metagenome | reverse complement strand
ATTGCCGTCAGCTTCGGCCTGCCGGAGATAAGGTGAGATATTTTCAGGAAAAACTTTCCCTCCGGGCGATGCGTCGCACCCACGTCAAAAAAGCTTCCCCTTCGGGGGAGCTGGCTCGGCGCAGCCGAGACTGAGGAAGGGCGTTCCGGGCGAGAGCGGTACGAGCGTGCATAGTTTCTACCGTTCTATCATCCGGGGCCCCTCTTCCACCACCGCCTGTGGCGGCGGTCCCTCTTCCCCGCAGGGAACGGTTTTTCCCCGTTCACAGAAAATTTTCCCGTTTTTGGTCTTTACAGCAAGGAAAACTTAGGCTATAATACAAATATTCTTTTGAAAAGGAGCTGAAGACCATGACGGATCAAGATACCCTGACCTTCAACGTCCCCGATGACAAAGAGAACATGCGCCAAATCCTCCGGAGTGTGTTCGAGGCCCTGACCCAGAAAGGGTACAACCCCGTAAACCAGATCGTTGGCTACCTGCTCACGGAAGACCCTACTTACATCACAAATTATGGCAACGCCAGAAGCATGATCTGTAAGATCGACCGGGACGAGCTGATGCAGGCGCTGGTGCGCGAGTACCTTTTTGAGCACTGAGGCAGAATAAGCTCTGCTTCTGCCGCCTGAAGTCCGGCTAAGGGGCCTTTGCCGCGGGCAAAGGCCCCTTATTTTGTACCTTGACAGCTTCATATCGCCCTCCGTTTTGCGCGTATTTTGCTTTTATTTTCGCGTAAATCAAAAATATTCTAGGCATTTCAGCACTTTTTTCTACATCCTGCTTGACAGGATGGTTACAATGTGTTACAATTCGATTACATTTTGCACAGGAGGTTCCAATCATGGCTGAAGAGAAAGCAGTTCTCATGTATAAAGGTCACCCGCTGATGCGGAAAGATAACCTGATCTATTACGGCTCCATGGCCGACACCTATATTGTTATGCTCCAGGTCCTGGAGAGCAAGAAGCAAGGCGACACCGACATAGCGACCCGCGTCTCCGTCCAGCTCCAGCTGACAGACCCCACCGCCAGAAGCAGAGACCGGGTGGTCAAGAAGAGCGAAAAAGGCGACCTGTACACCGCCCTGGACGTTGGCTGCGTCTGGCTGGAGCGGGCTCTTGCCGGTAAGTAATTGGACGGAAACTCCGACAAATTCGCCTGCGGCTGAACAGCGGATCTTTTCCCCCGGGCTGTGCGGTTCTGAAAGCGGGAAATACACAGAGTATTCCTCCGCTTTCAGAACCTTCATCCGGTGAAAAATCTCTCGCTGTCAGCTCTTGCCAAATTTGTCGCAGCTTCCTGAATTTTACATAGATACCTATATTTGTTAGATTTCCCAGAGCAAAACGGAGGTTCCATATGAAGTTTTCCAAAAGAATGATCTGTCTTTTCCTGACCGTGATGCTCCTGGGTGCAGTCCTCGCCCTGCCGGCCTATGCCGCAGAGAGTGACTGCATTCAGGGCATTGCTTTTGTAAACGCCACTTCCCTGCGGATGCGTTCCGCGCCCTCCCTCAGCGGCAAAGTTTTGAAATCCGCCGCCAAGAACGAAGTGGTGGTCCTGCTGGCAAAGGAGGGTGACTGGTATAAGGTCAATTACAACCTGACCGTGGGCTATATGCACAGCGACTATCTGAAAACCGCTGCAAAAGAAAATGCGGAGCTGGGCTACGGCAAGGTAACGGCCTCCAGCGTCAATCTCCGGCAAAAGCCCACCACCGCCTCCGCTTCCCTGGGCACCGTGGCCAGGGACAGCAAATGCTACATCATTGGCGTCAATGACGGCTGGTACAAGCTCATCTCCGGCAGCAAGATCGGCTACATCCGCAGCGACTATCTGGCCCTGACCGAAGCGCCTTATGAAAATGCCGCTTCCGCCAACAGCCCCAAGTTCTTCCGCCTGGGCAAGTCCACCGGCGTTACCCCCAGCGCAGCGGCCCTGAACGGTACATCCAGCAATGCTTCCGGCTCCGCCGGTGTCAGCGTTTCCGGCTCCGCCATTGTGGCAGAGGCGAAAAAGTACTTAGGCGCTCCCTATGTGGCAGGCGGCGCAAGCCCCAGCGGCTTTGACTGCTCCGGCTTCGTATACTATGTTCTGAAAAATCTGGGTCTGAGCGTATCCCGCACTCCTGCCGCCCAGTTCGTCAACATCGGCACCAGTGTGTCCAAGGACAACCTCCAGCCGGGTGATCTGGTGTTCTTCATCACATCCTCTTCCGGCAATGTGTCCCACGTGGGCATCTACGTCGGAAACGGCCAATTCATCCACGCCCCCAACTCCCGCTCCACCGTGTCCTATTCCGATCTGACCACCGGCTATTGGAGCCAGCACTATTACGGCGCAAAGCGGGTAGGATGATCCTTTCAAAAAATACATACCCGGAGACGAGGAAATGCGTTTCCGGGTATTTTTCTGGCTCTTTTGCACACACTACTCCCAAAAGGAGTGAAAACTATGGCAGAAAACAAGCGGGGGCGGTCGAGCTTTCTTTTGCCCCGGCCGCCGGTGATCACGGCCTGGGCCAGTGTGGCCGGGAAGAAGGAGAGCCAGGGGCCCCTGGGCCATTGCTTCGACAAAACCAGCCAGGATACCTTTTTCGGTCAAAAGACCTGGGAGCAGGCGGAGAAGGCCATGCAGGAGCAGGCCCTGAGCTTGCTGCTGAAAAAGGCAGAGATCCAGCGGTTTGATTTGGATCTGGTACTCTCCGGAGACCTGTTGAACCAGTGCATCGGTTCGGCGTTTTCCGTGCGCAATACTGGGTTGCCCCACCTGGGGCTCTATGGGGCCTGCTCCACCATGGCGGAGAGCCTGCTGCTGGCCTCCCTGGCCATCGAGGCTGGCATTGCGGACCGGGCAGCGGCCCAGACCAGCTCCCACTTTGCCTCCTCCGAGCGGCAGTACCGCTTCCCCCTGGGCTACGGCGGACAGCGAACCCCCACCGCCCAGTGGACGGTGACGGGCTCCGGGGCGGTGCTGGTGTGCCGCAGCGGCAAGGGGCCGCGCATTACGGCGGCAACCATCGGCACGGTGACGGACCTGGGTATTCAGGACGCCAACAATATGGGAGCCGCCATGGCCCCGGCGGCTCTGGCCACTATCCGGCAGCACCTGGAGGACCTGGGCCGGGAGCCGGAATACTACGACCGCATCGTCACCGGGGACCTGGGGCAGTACGGCAAGGAGCTGCTCCTGGAGCTGGCCCGGAAGGAGGGCTTGTCCATTGGCGGGCGGCTGGAGGACTGCGGCTGCCTGGTCTTTGACAACCTGCGCCAGGACGTCCACGCCGGAGGCTCCGGCTGCGGCTGCAGCGCCATCACCCTGTGCGGCCACTATCTGCCGGAAATCCGGAAGAAAAAGCTCCGCAGGATTCTCTTCTGCGGCACGGGAGCCCTGCTGTCCCCCACCTCTACCCAGCAGGGCCTGCCCATCCCCGGCATCTGCCATGCGGTGGCCATTGAAGAGGAGGCGTGAACATGGACTATCTGAAATCGTTTCTCATCGGCGGGGCCATCTGCCTTGTGGGCCAGCTGCTCATTGATAAGACAAAGCTGACCCCCGCCCGGATTCTGGTGAGCTATGTAGTAGCAGGCGTCATTCTGGGGGCCGTGGGGCTCTACGAGCCCTTTGCCGAGTTCGCCGGAGCCGGAGCCGCAGTGCCGCTGACGGGCTTCGGCAATACGCTAGCCAAGGGCGTTCGGGAGGCGGTGGACGAGCAGGGCTTTCTGGGCATTTTCACGGGTGGCCTGAAGGCCACTGCCGGAGGCATCACCGCCGCCATCCTGGCGGGGCTGCTGGCGGCCCTGCTTTTCCGCCCAAAGGATAAATCCTGAAAACCGGGGCACACTATCCACGCGGCCACAGCCGCAGCAAGGAGGAGCATACGCTATGAAGAACGAGCAGAACCGCAATCAGAATCAGAACCAGCAGAATCAGCAGAACCAGAACCAGCAGAGCAAGAACCAGAATCAGAACCAGCGCTGATTGTATCCCTGGCAGCGTCACCGGGTTTCCGGTGACGCTTTTTTCTGTCACGAATTACAAGCGGTAGAGGATGCTCTCCTCGGAGTTTTCCACCGTGCCGTAGGCCGTTTCGTAGGGGCAGCTTTTGATATATTGAAAGCCGCACTTTTCAATGACCCTTGCCGACTGCCGGTTCCAGTCGAAGTGCCCCACCAGAATAAAGTCCAGCTGAACGGTGTCAAAGAGATACCGGATCACGGCCTTCACCGCCTCCGGCATGAGCCCCCGGCCCCAATAGGCCTTGGAAAGGACGTAGCCGATCTCCCGGCCCCGGAGGTTCTCCAGCTCCGGGTAATGGGCCTCATTGTACTTTTCGATCCCCAGAGAGCCGATGACCCGGCCCCGGTGCTCCAGGGCGAAGACGTGCTTCCCGGCGATGAAACGGGAGAGAATGGACTGGGATTCCGCTTTGTCTTTGTGGGGCGTCCACCCGGCCATCTGGCCCACGCCGTCCACGCTGGCGTAGGCGTAAAAGTCCTCCAGGTCCGTTTCCCGCCAGGGGCGCAGGGTCAGCCGTTCCGTTTGCAGGACCACGGCGCTGATATCGATGGGTGCGTTCATTTTTCTACCTCCTAAACGAAAAAAGCAGTGCGGGCCTTTTGACCTGCACTGCTTTGCTTTTCGGAATTTCCTTAAAAAGAGTACGCCAAAGGAAGCCCGATGCAGTGCAAAAGCAGCGCGTAACCGGACTTATTATTATTCATGAAAACAGAGCATTCCAAGAAAGCCATTGCCGTACCTCCTCGCGGTTTGGGCTATCATAGCACAAATTTCGGAGATGTCAACTCCAAACGCGCCCTGTGGGGGAAATATCTTTCCGGAAAGGCTGTATCATCAGCCTTTCCGGAAAGTATATTCAATACAATTCAATTGAATTGTATTGAATTGGCTAGATTTGCTGCTTTTGCTAGCTTTTGCTTGCAAGGATAGCATTTGCTTTCCCCCTTGACAGGAAAAATAGTTGTGCTATCATCTAATTAGTTGAACACACAACCAAAAGGAGCGACGGTACATGGACGAAACCGGAAGAAAGATCACCAAGATCGCCCGGGAGGTGGGGAAATTCACCGTTCAGAATATGCGCCGGGAGGGCGTGGGGGCAGCGGAATTTGACGTCATCCACCTGGTGCGCCACAACCCCGGCATTACCCAGACCCAGGTGGTGCAGGCCCTGAATATGGACAAGGGAGCCGCTGCCAAGCGGGTGGCCAGTCTGGAAAACAAGGGCTATCTCATCCGCAGGCCCAACCCCGCCGACGGCCGCAGTCAGCTGCTCTATGCTACCGAAGCCGCAGACGGTCTGCGCAATTCCAAGGCGCACATAGAAGAGGTATTCTACACCTGGCTGCTGGAAGACCTGGACCGGGAGGAAGCAGAGCAGTTCTGCGCCACCCTGGACAAGCTCTACCAAAAGAGCAAGGCCCAGCGGAAGGCGGACTTCCGGGATGTGGCAGCGCGGCTGGAACAGGAGGAAGACCATGAAGCATAAAGCATTTCGCCCGGACCGGGTGCAGGATTACTTTCTGGCGGAGTGGAAGGTGCTGCTGATCGTCACCGTTACGGGCCTTGTCTACAATGTCGGCCTTTTGGCGAGACCCTGGTTTGAGGGGCAGATGACCGGCAAGCTGGTGGAGATCCTCACCGGCAGCGGCAGCCCCCGGGAAATGGGTACCCTGGCCTTGGGCTATGCCCTGACGATCCTGGTCGTCCAGGGAAACCGGTATTTCAAGCGCTTTTACGTCCGCCGGTTTGCCAACAACGTCAGCCGCCGCATGAAGCAGGTGCTCTATGCCAAGCTGGTGGCCCGCAGCCGGGTAAGCCTGATTTCCGAGGGTGAGGGCAGCATCATGACCAAGGCCATCGGGGATGTGGACGACTGCGTGGAGGGCATGCGCAAGTTCACCACAGAGCTCTTCGACACCGGTGTGGCCCTGCTGGCCTACTGCGGGATGCTGCTGCACTACGACTGGCGTCTGGCCCTGATCTGTATGCTTTTCCCACCCATCTCCTATGCTGCGGCGGAAAAGCTGAAAACCGTGGTGCAGAAAACCGGTGAGCAGAGAAAGGAGCAGTCCGCCGCGCTGAATGCCGCCACCCTGGACCGGGCGCGGAACGCCCTGACCTACCGGGTCTTCGGCCGGGAAGAGGACCGTCGGCAGGCATACGAGGAAAACCTGGATGCCTACGAAAGCGCCGCCATTCGGGCCAATGTCTGGAACACCTCCATGACCCCCATCTACCGCTCCATCGCCCTGCTGGGCATTCCCTTTCTGCTCTGGTTCGGTCAGAAAAACGTCATGGACACCGGCTGGAGCAGCTGGGATATCGCCGCTTTCACCACCTTTCTGGCCTGCTTCACGAAGCTGGCCAGGAAGGCCTCCAGCGCCGCCAAGCTCTTCAATGCGGTGCACAAGGCCCAGGTCTCCTGGCATCGGGTGAAGCCGCTTCTGGCTGCCACCGGCGAAGCCCTGCCGGAACGCCTTGTCCCGGCGGAAGCAGCGCCCCTCCGGGCAGAGGATCTCTGCTTCGCCTACCCCGGCGGGGAGGAGCTGCTGCACAACGTGAGCTTCCAGGCCCAGCCCGGCCAGATCATCGGCATTACGGGGGCCGTGGCCTGCGGCAAATCCACCCTGGGCAAGGCGTTTTTGTGCGAGCTGCCCTATGAAGGCTCCATCACCTTCGGCGGGGAGGAGCTGCGGGATATGGACAAAAGCCGCCGCAGCAGCATCTTCGGCTATCTGGGCCACGACCCGGAGCTGCTCAGTGCCTCCGTCCGAGAAAACATCTGCATGGGTGACGCCCAAGACCCGGTCCCCTATCTGCGCGCCGTCTGCCTGGACCGGGAGGTCCGGGAAATGGAGCAGGGCCTGGACACCCTGGTAGGCCCGGAAGGCCACCGGCTCTCCGGCGGCCAGGCCCAGCGGCTCGCCCTGGCCCGGACGCTGTACCACAAGCGCCCGGTGCTGATCCTGGACGATCCCTTCTCCGCCCTGGACAAGCCCACGGAAGCGGAAATATTCCGGCAGCTGCGGATTCTGACCAAAGACAGCATCGTGCTGCTCATCTCTCACCGGCTGTACCTGTTCCCCCAGCTGGACCGGGTGCTGTGGATGGAAAATGGCACCGTCACCGCCGGTACCCATGAGGAACTGCTGCAAAAGGTCCCCGCCTACCGTGCCCTGGCGGCAGACCAGGAAGGAGGCAAAAACCGTGCGTAATCGGGAAAATATCCGCACCGTGCTGCTTCAGACGGTGCAAAAAAATGTATGGCTCAGCCTCGGCATTGTGCTGACGGTGGTGGGGGCCGTGGTTTCTGCCCTGCTGCCGCCGCTGGTGCTGGCAAAAATTGTGGATACACTCACCGCCGGAACCCCCGCGGCCCTTGGACAGGTGCTGCTGTATTTCGGCCTGCTGACCCTGACGGGGCTGCTGGAATCCGCCCGGGGGAGCCTGCTCACCGTCTTCGGCCAGAAAATCACCCACGGCCTGCGCAGCTGCATGATGGCAAAGCTCCCCCGCCTGAGCTCCGGCGCGCTGGCCGCCCGGGAGCCCGGAGAGCTGGTCTCCCGGTTTGTAGGCGACGTGGACACGGTGGAAAACCTGTTCAGCGCCGGTATCATCAGCATGTTTGCCGACCTGTGCAAGATCGTCAGCATTCTTATCGTGCTGAGCCGGAAAAACCCGGGGCTCTGCCTGGTGCTGCTGTGCCTGCTGCCGCCGCTGTTTTTCTTCACAAGGTATGTGCAGAAAAATATGCTTCGCGCCCAGATCGCCAACCGGCAGGCCGTGGGCCGGGCCTCGGCCTTCGTGCCCACCACGCTGCACAATATCCGCACCGTCCACGCTTTGGGAAAAGAGCGCTATATGTGCACCCGCTACGATGACTTTATCGATGAGAGCTACGCCGCCATGGAAAAGACCAACTTCTATGACGCCATCTATTCCCCGGTGATCCTGATCCTGAACGCCCTGGTGGTGGGCATTGTCATGCTGCTGTCCGCAACCGAAAACGCCGGAGTGCTCCGTTTCTTCGGGATGTCCGCCGGTACGGCCGTGGCCGTCATCAGCTACATCAGTCAGATCTTCACCCCGGTAGAAAGTCTGGGCATGGAGATCCAGGCCATTCAGTCCGCCATGGCCGGTGTGCGGCGGATCGACGAGATCCTGACGGAGCCGGAACGGGATGTCCTTCCGTCGGCCGCTGCCGCCGTCCCCGGAGCACCTGCCGCAGAGCTTCGGGATGTGACCTTCGGCTACGACGGCAAGGCCGTTCTGGAAAACCTGAGCCTGACGGTTGCCCCCGGAGAGCAGGTGACCCTTTCCGGCCGGACCGGTGCGGGCAAGAGCACGGTTTTGAAGCTGCTGCTGGGGCTGTATCCGCCCCAGAAAGGTGCCGTGACGCTTTTCGGCATTCCCGCAGACCGCATCCCGGAGGGAGAAAAGCGGCGTCTGATCGGCTATGTGGAACAGAGCTTTCACATGGTGCCCGGCTCCGTCCGGGACCAGATCACGCTGTACGATGAAACCGTCTCCCCTGCCCAGGTCCGCCGGGCGGCAGAGCTGGTGGGGCTGCTGGACACCGTTGAGGCCCTTCCCCGGGGCTTTGATACGGTGTGCGCCCCCGAGCTCTTCTCCCAGGGCCAGTGGCAGCTGCTTTCCATTGCCCGGGCGGCGGTCACGAATCCGCAGATCCTGCTGCTGGATGAGATCACCGCCAACCTGGACGCAGAAACGGAACGCATGGTTTTGCAGGCCCTGAAAAATGTGTCCGAAAACCGGACCGTCATCTCCATTTCCCACAGGACCGAGGCAAAAGAGGGCCGGATCGTGCCCATCGGAAAACCTTAAAGAAGAATTAACCCATACCCCGTTGACTTTTCGTTCCGTTTTTCGTATGATTTGAAAGTGAAAACGACTCTTTCCAAATAGGAGGATCTGAAATATGAAACGGACGATTGCTTCTGCTGCGGCCCTGTGCCTGGCATTGGGTCTGGTGCTCACCGGCTGCGGCAGCAAGGACAAGGCTGTGTATGTGCAGCAGGTCTCCAGTCTCACCGGAATTTCTTCTCAGGACCGTTTTACCGGCCTGGTGGTATCCGAAAACCTGACGGAGATCAAGAAGGACAGCGACAAGGAAGTGGCCGAGCTTCTGGTGAAGGAGGGCCAGGATGTGCAGGAGGGCGACCCCCTGTTCTCCTACGATACGGACCAGCTGCAGCTGAACGCCGACAAGCTGGACCTGGAGCGGGAGCAGCTCAGCGCCAGCATCAGCGACTACGACACCCAGATCGGCGAGTTGGAGCGGGAGCGGGACAAGGTCAGCGCCAATAAAAAGCTGCAATACACCATCCAGATTCAGTCTGCCCAGGTGAGTCAGAAGGAAGCGGAGCTGAACCTGAAGACCAAGGAGGCTGAGCTGGAGAAGGCCAAGCAGCTGCTGGAAAACGCCACCATCACTGCCCCTATCGCCGGCCGCATCCAGTCCATCAACGAAAGCGGCACTGACAGTCAGGGCAACCCCGCGGCCTACATCACCATCCAGCAGGCCGGTGCCTACCGGGTAAAGGGTACCATCGGCGAGCTGCAGCAGGGGGCCATCGCCCAGGGTGACCGCATCAGGCTCACCTCCCGGGTAGACAGCAGCAAGACTTGGCTTGGCACCGTGACCCTGGTGGACTACGAAAACCCCGTAAAGAACGACAACAACGGCTACTCTATCAGCAGCAGCGATTCCTCCAATATGGCCAGCAAGTATCCCTTCTATGTGGAGCTGGACAGCGTGGAGGGCCTGATCATGGGCCAGCACCTGTACATGGAGCGCTACACCGAAGGGGACGATGAGACCGGTGTCATCGTCAGCAGCGCCTATCTCTGCTACGAGGACGACGGCAGCGCCTATGTCTGGGCGGAGAACAGCCGCAGCAAGCTGGAAAAACGGGCCGTCACCCTGGGCACCTATAATGAAAACACGGACAACTACGTCGTCACCGAGGGTCTTTCCGAGACGGACTACATTGCCTTCCCGGACGAGCAGTATTGCCATGTGGGTGCTCCCACCAGCCACACCCCTGTGACCTACGAGGACGAGGAAGGCGGCGCAGACATGGGCGGCGCTGATATGGGCGGCGCTGATATGGACGGCGCTGACATGGACGCTGACATGGGCATGGACGCTGACATGGGCATGGACGCTGACATGGACGCTGACATGGGCGATACGGACGCAGGCATGGATGCCGGTATGGACGGCGCCGAAGTGCCCGAGGAGGCCCCCATTGTCGACGCGGAAGCCCCGGCCGCCGAGACCGAACCGGAAGGCGGTGTTGGCTAAGTGAGCATTCTCAAGCTAACCGACATCTGCAAGGACTATATCCAGGGCAAGGAGCCTGTGCGGGTGCTGAAAAACGTGTGCCTGGAGGTAGAGCAGGGGGACTATATCGCCATTATGGGCCCCTCCGGCTCCGGCAAAAGCACCTTGATGAACATCATCGGCTGCCTGGATGTACCCACCTCCGGAGAATATGTGCTGGACGGTAAAAACCTGCACGACCTGAAGGATGACGACCTGGCCGAGGTGCGGAACAAGTACATCGGTTTCGTCTTCCAGAGCTATTACCTGATGCCCAAAATGGACGCCGTGGACAATGTGGCCCTGCCGCTGCTGTATGCCGATGTTCCCCTGAAGGAGCGCCGGGAGCGGGCGGCGGAATCCCTGGGCGTTGTGGGTCTGGAGGACCGCATCCATTTCCTGCCCAATCAGATGTCCGGCGGCCAGTGCCAGAGAGTTGCCATTGCCCGGGCCATGGTGACAAAGCCGGCCCTGCTGCTGGCGGACGAGCCCACCGGCGCTCTGGACACCAAGTCCGGGGCCCAGGTCATGGATATTTTTGACAGGCTCAGCGCCGACGGCATGACCATCCTCATGATCACCCACGACCCGGACATTGCCAAGCGGGCCAAGAAGGTCTATCACATTCTGGACGGCGAGCTGCTGACCACACCCCAGGGAGGCAGTGAACATGAAGTTTAAAATTCCCAAAAAAGCCGTGATCATCGGCGCTTCCGTGCTGGCGGTGGCCGGGATCGGTACAGGCATCTTTGCCATGGCCTCCAAGGGCGGCAGCAAGCCCGTTTACGTCTACAATTTCGATATCTGCGGCATGACGGACTACTGGGGCGACCAGCAGTCCACCTCCGGCCTGGTCCGGGCGGACAACATCCAGACCGTCATGCTCACCGACACCCAGACCATTACCGGTATCGAGGTCCAGCAGGGGGACCATGTGAAAAAGGGCGACCTGCTGCTGTCCTTCGATACCACCCTGAACGACCTGGCCCTGGAAAAGAAGCGGCTGGGCGTAGAGCAGCTGAAGCTGCAGCTGGAAGAAGAGCAGCAGCGGCTCCAGGAGATCCGGAACTACACCCCCTATACCCCCCGGCAGGACGACGGCAGCAGCTCCGGCAGCAGCCAGGGCGACGCCTTTTCCTACAGCCACTACCCGGACTATGGGGACCGGGGCGATGTAACCGTAGAAGAATGGATGAATACCAACGGCGGCTTTGACGGCAGCAGCCCGGATAGCCCTCTGATTCTCTGGACCAAGCTCAATACCATGGTGGACCGGGACCTGGCCGCAGAGATGGCCCTTTTCCTGCAGCGCTACCGCTATACGGAAGCCCTGAAGGAATACGAGGCTGCCTACGCCCAGTATTTGCAGGATAAGGCCGCCTGGGACGCAGACACCTCCGAGGATAAGGGCGAGGCTCCCACGGAGCCGGAGCACCCCCAGGAGGCGGACTACGCCGTGAGCGACTACTGGATGATCCTCAAATCCACGCAGAGCAATATGACCCTGGCGGACAACGCCGTGTTCCAGGGAATGCACGTCTACGTAACCGGCAGCGACTTCTGGTTCATCCCCTATGACGCAGCGGATGCCTACGACTACACCCGCCCCGAGGAGCCTGAACCCGATCCCACTCCGGAACCCGATCTCGGCCCCACCTACACCCTGGAGGAAATCGTCAGGATGAAGGAGGACCAGCAGAAGAAAATCCTGGACGTGGAGTACCAGATCAAAATCGCCGAGGCGGAGTACAACATTGCCCAGAAGGAAGCCAACGACGGCAATGTCTACGCCGAGGTGGACGGAACCGTGGTCTCCGTGCTGACGGAAGAAGAGGCCCGGGCCAACCAGACCCCTATCATCAAGGTCTCCGGCGGCGGCGGCTACTATGTCACCGGCACCATCAGCGAGCTGGAGCGGGACAAACTGGAGCTGGGCAGCGAAGTGACCATTTCCGATTGGCGCAACGGTACTTCCTGCACAGGCACCGTCCAGTCTATCGGCGACTTTCCCTCCACTGCCACCTATTACAGCAGCAATAATAACCCCAATGCCAGCTTCTATCCCTTCACCGTTCTGGTGGACGAGGATGCGAATCTGGTGCCCGGATACTATGTGGATATGGAATACTCCCTGTCGGATTCCACCGACGGCATCTACCTGAGCAATCCCTTCCTGCGCACGGAGCAGGGGGCCAGCTTTGTGTATGTGCAGGGGGAAAACGGCAAGCTGGAGCGGCGGAACGTGGTCACCGGCAAGAGCGTTTGGGGCAGCTACACCCAGATTCTCTCCGGCATCACCATGGATGACCTGATTGCCTTCCCCTATGGCAAGAATGTCAAGCCCGGCGTTCCTACCGAGCAGGGCGACTATTCCACACTGTACGAAGAGAACTGAGGAGGCAAGGAAAATATGCTTGAAAATATTCATCTTGCCTTTGAGGGCATCTGGAGCCATAAGCTGCGCAGCATTCTCACCATGCTGGGCATCATCATCGGCATTGCAGCCATCATCACCATCGTCTCCACCATCAAGGGAACCAACGAACAGATCAAGGAGAACCTGATCGGCGCGGGCAACAATGTGGTCTCGGTGCAGCTGAATCAGAACGGCAACGAGTACGACCTGAGCTGGAGTCCGCTGCCGGACACCGTAAGGGTCATCTCCGAGGAGACCCGGCAGGCTTTGGAGGACATCAACGGCGCTGAGGAAGTCTCCCTGTACTATTCCCGCAGCTATACCGACGGCTTCTTCTACCTGGACACCCCCTTCAACGGCAACGTACTGGGGGTAGACCGGCACTATTTCAGCACCTACGGCATGCAGATTCGGGCAGGCCGGGGCTTTACGGAAAAGGATTACACCGAATTCCGGAAGGTGGCCCTGGTGGACAGCACCGCAGCCAAGAGCCTTTTCAGCGGCGTAGACCCTGTGGGCAGGGAAATCGAATTTGGCTCGGATGTCTACACGGTGGTAGGCGTTATCGGCCCCGCCGAGGAGTTCACCCCCACCATCAACAGCCTGAACGACTACTACCTCTACGCCAGCGACGGCTCCGGCAGCATCTACTTCCCGGACAGCCTATGGCCCGCCCTCTACCAGTTTGACGAGCCCCAGAGCGTTGCCATCAAGGTCAAGAATACGGACGTCATGGCCTCTGTGGGCAAGAAGGCGGCGGACCTGCTGACGGGAAGCCAGATCATCGGCACGGACACGGGCTTTGACTACCGCAGCGCCGATATGCTGGAGCAGGCCCAGCAGCTGCAAAACATGAGCAAATCCACCAATACCCAGCTGATCTGGATTGCCAGTATTTCCCTGCTGGTAGGCGGCATCGGCGTTATGAACATCATGCTGGTGTCCGTCACCGAGCGGACCAGCGAGATCGGTCTGAAAAAGGCCCTGGGCGCCAAGAAAAAGCGCATTCTATTGCAGTTTCTGACGGAAGCGGCCGTGCTCACCAGCATCGGCGGTATCATCGGCGTTCTCACAGGCATTGGCCTGGCGGAGTTAATTTCCGGCCTGATGCAGATTCCCGTGGCCATCAGTGCCCCGGCAATCATCATCGCCGTGGTGTTCTCCACCCTCATCGGCGTGATCTTCGGCCTGCTGCCCGCCACCAAGGCCGCAAACCTGAACCCCATCGACGCACTGCGCAGAGTATAAGCAAAAATCCCGCCCAACCGGCGGGATTTTTTGTGTCAAGGCTTCGAAGCAGTGAAAAAGGCCGCTGTCTGCCGCCGGGAAACCGGCAGCGGGACAGCGGTCTTGTGTTATTTCCGGAAAAGCTTCTTTTTCAGGCGGAAGGCATAGGGGCATCTTGGTTTATCCCAGCGCCACATCCAGCGCCATCATGATGCTGAAACCCACCGCAAAGGCCAGCGTGCCAAGATTGGAATGCTTGCCCTGGGACATTTCCGGGATCAGCTCCTCCACCACCACATAGACCATCGCGCCCGCCGCAAAACTCAGCAGATACGGGAGCGCCGGGACGATCAGTCCTGCGCCGAGAATGGTCAGCACGGCCCCAATCGGCTCTACGATGCCGGAAAGCACACCGCCAAGAAACGCCCGTCCCTTGCTCTCACCCTCTGCCCGGAGCGGCAGGGAGATGATCGCCCCTTCTGGAAAATTTTGAATGGCGATGCCAATAGATAGCGCCAGAGCGCCGGTTGCCGTAATTTGTGCGCTGCCAGAGAGAACCCCTGCGTAAACCACACCAACAGCCATCCCTTCCGGGATGTTGTGAAGCGTCACAGCCAGCACCATCATGGTCGTTTTTTTGAGCTGACTTTTCGGTCCCTCTGCCTGATTGCTTTTTTCATGGAGATGGGGGATCAGGTGATCCAGCCCCAGCAGGAACAGAATGCCGATCCAGAATCCGGAAAAGGCAGGGAGGAACGACAGCTTTCCCATCCATGCAGCCTGTTCCATCGCAGGAATCAGCAGACTCCACACAGAGGCCGCTACCATCACACCGGCGGCAAAGCCGGTCAAAATGCGCTGTATGGCATCACTGAGCTGCTTGCGCATAAAGAACACACAGGCCGCGCCCAGCGTTGTGCCGAGGAAGGGGATCAGAATGCCGTAAACGGTTTGTCTCATGCAGTTGGCTGCCTTTCTTTCACACTCGTTTCTTTTGATATCCGCAGTCGCAGTAGGGGCCGCCGGAGGCCAGTGTGTACTGCCGCACAAAGTTCGTCACGCCGCCGGCGTCGCTCATGACGTAGTCCAAATGGCACATGGCGGGTGTCAGGTCATAAAGCCCCAACTCCTGCATCAGCGTGCAGATACCGCATTTCGTAAAGCGCCCCTCGTAGCCGCTGCCGTCCGGATACTCATAAAAGTCCATGTTCCACGAATAGGGGTTCCGGTCAGCCGCCTTCCGGGCGGCGGTGGCTTTCATGGCGGCAATGTCCTTGGGCGTGAACTTCGACTTGCCGCTTTGGCGGCAGAACCATTTCATCAGCGGCGTCATCTGCGCTTTCTCATAGTAGTCGGTAAGGCTTTCCACATCGGGACGGCGTGGCATGGAGAGGACAAACGCCCCCAGCATGGCGCAGCCAATGATGTTCATGCTGAACCGATCACCTTTTTCAAATTCGGGCAGCTTTGCGATGATCTCACGGTACTTCGGCTTGGCCTTTTCCGTGATCTTACGTGCGGTGTCCGGGTCATAGCCCAGTACCGCCGTCAGCTGCGCTTGAAAGGACTTCGCAAACACTGCCCATATTGCCATAGGCATTCCATTCCGGCGCATCTCACTTCTCCCCTTTCCATTCCGCAAGAGTCCGGCACATCCGTTTCTCGATGTCTATCCGGGTCTGGCGGCATTCCTTGGGATATTTCTTTGCCGCCTGAAACGCCAACTTTACAAACAGACCGGAGCCAACCGGCAGCATGATTTTCAGCATCCCCTCCGGAAAGACAAAGTGGGTGCCGTGAGCATAAACCATTGTTTCAATCCCGCATTCATGCGGCTTTTCCGCAAGGCGCTTTTCCATACGGCGGAATATATGGCAGAGCAGAGGGGTCTGACAGGACAAAGTGAACAGACAGGAAAGAATGTGCAGGCGGGAGCGGACGGCTTGGCGGGACAGCATGAACAGGCGGGACTGGACGGACAGGTAGAACAAAATGGATTGATTGGGCAGGGCGGACGGGCAGAGCAGGATGGCTTGACAGGACAGAATGAACAGACCAGACAGGACGAACTGACGGCGCAGGAAGAGAAAAGAGAAAAGACGGAGCAATTTTACAGGAGAATGCTGGAAATTCTGCAGGAGGAAGGCAGAGGCAGGATTTTTAACCGGGTCTGTGAGGAATTTCAGGTGGAGCTTCCGGTAAAGAAGCTGGTGGAAGTCTATCGGAGCACCCATCCGGTGCTGCAGCTGTACCCGGATGCGGAGCAGCTTCTGGAAAGGTTAGAGAAAAAGGCTGTAAAAACAGGCTTGATTACAGATGGCTGCAGCATGGTACAGCATGCGAAAATAGAGGCGCTTTCCTTGAATAAACGTCTGGATTATGTACTGGCAACGGATGATTTCGGGATAAGCAAGCCCCAGCGGGCAGTTTATGAAAGGTGTCTGGAAGCCCTGGGCTGTACCCCGGAGGAGGCAGTCTATATAGGAGATAATCCGGCAAAGGATTTTTACGGTGCAAGGGAAATCGGCATGGCAACGGTGCGGATTGTCAGACCGAAGGGAATGTATATGCAGGACAGGGCGGAAGCAGGGAAAGAGGCGGATGTAACAGTACATTTGCTGACAGATTGGATTGGAGATTAGTATGGAGAAGAGGATAACAATAGGAAATCGTGTGATTAGCGAGGACAGTCCTGCATTTATTATTGCGGAGATGTCGGCGAATCATAATATGGACTTTGACAGGGCAGTGGCAATTATGCAGGCGGCGAAGGACGCAGGGGCAGATGCCATAAAAATTCAGACTTATACGGCGGATACAATCACACTGGACTGCGATGCCCCCTGTTTTCAGATTACTCAGGGAACCCTCTGGGACGGGACAACCCTTCATAAGCTGTATGAAACTGCCTATACTCCCTGGGAGTGGCAGCCGAAGTTAAAGAAAATTGCGGAGGAAATGGGACTTATCTTCTTTTCTTCTCCCTTTGATTTGAGTGCGGTGGATTTTCTGGAGGAAATGAATGTACCTGCCTATAAGATAGCTTCCTTTGAAATCAATGATATTCCCATGATTAAAAAGATTGCAAAGCTGGGAAAGCCTATGATTTTTGCAACGGGAATTGCCCACCTTTCCGATATTGAGCTGGCGGTGCAGACCTGCAAGGAGGCTGGAAATGAGCAGGTGATTTTGTTAAAGTGTACATCGGCTTATCCGGCGCCTTATGAGGATGTGAACCTCAGAACGATACCCTCCATGCGGGATACCTTCCATTGTATTACGGGACTTTCCGACCATACCATGGGAAGTGCGGTAGCGGGGGCAGCCGTGGCGCTGGGGGCGAAGGTAATTGAAAAACACCTGACCTTAAGACGGGCGGATGGCGGAGCAGATTCTGCTTTTTCCATGGAACCGGAGGAATTTAAGGAGATGGTAGATAATATCCGCAAAATCGAGCTGGCACTGGGAGAGGTCACTTATGAACTGACACCCAAGGCGGCAAGGGAGAGGGAACATTCCCGTTCCCTGTTTGTGGCAAAGGATATGAAGGCGGGAGAGATTTTCACCCCGGAAAATCTTCGGTCTGTGCGTCCGGCAAACGGACTTCATACAAAATACTATGAAGAATTGCTGGGGAAGAAGATTCGCAGGGATGCGAAGCTGGGAACGCCCATGAGCTGGGATTTGGTGGACTTCGATTAAAGGAGCTGGAGGTATGTATTTTTTCCGGGCAGACGGTAATGAAAAAATCGGGGCAGGGCATCTGATGCGGTGCCTGACGATTGCACAGGAACTGGCAGAAAGAGTATCCGGGGAGCAGATTGTCTTTTTATGTGCGGATGCCCTTTCCGGAGAAATGGCGGAAAAACAGGGTTTTTCGGTGAGAGTGCTTCAGACGGATTACCGACATATGGAGGCGGAACTTCCTGTTTTAAAGGGGATGCTGGAGGAAGAATTTCAGCAGGCTTCCGGGAGCAGGAAAGGGGCTGTTTTTCTGGTGGACAGTTATTTTGTGACACCGGAATATCTTTCTGCCCTGAAAGAACTGGGATTTGTGGCGCTTCTGGATGACCTGGGCAGGAAGCCCTATCCCGTGGATATGGTGATAAATTATAACGCTCCGGCAGGCAGGGCACATTATGAAAGGTTATATGAAAACAGGCAGGTGCAGCTTGTGATTGGCAGCAGCTTTATTCCTTTGAGAAAGCAGTTTCAGGGGAAGCAGTATCAGGTAAGGGAAAAGGTGGAAAAGGTGCTGATTACCACCGGAGGCGGTGATGTGGACAACATTGCGGGAAAAATACTGGAAATGCTTTATACCCCGGAGATAGAATTTCATTTGGTGGTGGGGCAGTTTAATCCCCATTTTCAGGAGCTGAAGGAAAAGGAAGGGCTTGGAAATGTGGTGATTCACAGCCGGGTGGAAGATATGGCAGGATTGATGATTCGTGCGGATTTGGTGATTACTGCCGGGGGAAGTACTGTT
>OLOX01001870.1_pt1 | contig 18512 bp, 12 predicted proteins | sample 1672091 | NCBI WGS metagenome assembly OLOX01 (sample SAMEA3136644, study PRJEB25190) | human gut metagenome | reverse complement strand
TGCCGCACCTCGCTCGCCGTATCGGCACTTAGAATTATGCGGTATTGCCTTAAAAAGGAGATGAGCGCATGAAATGCCCGAATTGGGGTAAAATTTTGGCTGCAGCGGCGCTGTGTGCTGCGCTGTGTGCCTGCAGCAAGCCGCAGGATGTTCTGCCCGATCATATCGCCACGCCGGAAGCATCCGCCACGGTTGCCCCAACTGCCGCCGTTGTTCAGGCCACCGCCACCCCCGCCCCAACAGATACCACCGTGCCCACTATTCTGCCGCAGACAGCAGATGCCGGGCGCAGTTATGTGGACGACACCCTGTTCATTGGGGATTCCAACACCGTGCGCTACACCATGTACGCCGATGACACCGGAACGGCGTTTTCCACGCTGAAAAACAACATTGGCGTGGTCAGCATGGGGGCCGGTTCCATCACCACCCTGAAATGCGAAAAGTTCAAGAGAGACAGCACCCTGTACACCATTCCGGATGCCGTTGCCAAGTTGCAGCCCAAACGCATTATCATTGGTTTCGGCTCCAACAACCTTGGGGGCAGCTCCACGGATGCCACCAAATTCATCGCGCAGTACCGGGAGGGGCTGGCCGCCATCACCAAAGCGTGGCCCTATGCGGATATTATCGTCAGCGCCATTCCCCCGCTGGACCAGCAGCGGGACAACACCAACCTGACCATGACCCAGGTAGATGCCTACAACGCCGCCCTTGTGACGATGTGCGAGGAGGACGGCTACAAATTTTTGAACACCGCCGAAGTACTGCGGGATGACGCCACCGGCTGGGCTAAAAAGGACTATACCCTTTCGGACGGGGTGCATCTTTCCAAAGAGGCCGTCACTGCCTATTTTACTTATGTGCGCACCCACGCTTACGTCACGCAGGACCGCCGCCCCGAAAGCACAGCCGCCATCCCGGAGCCGGACGGCGTACCGCTGGGGTTAATCTCCTCGGATCCGATCGCCGTGCGCGGCGCTAAAGTGCCGGTGGAATTTGTGGCCACATCCGGCGGCAGCATCAGCGGTTCCACCAGCCAGAAAGTGAAAAAGGGCAGCACCTGCTCCACCGTGAAAGCCGTACCCGATGCAGGCTGGAAGTTTGCCGGGTGGACGGCGTCGCTGGGGGCGGCCTCCAGCAGTTCTTCCCTGAGCTTTACCGTGCCCAGCAATGCGGACGCCAACGGCGTGATTGTGACAGCACACTTTGAGCCGGACGAACACGAACATGAATTTGTGGAAGTAAAGGATACCCGCATTGAGCCCACCTGTTTGGAATACGGCACCGTAAAAGTCAAGTGCACCATCTGCGGCGAGGTAAAAGAAAAAGAACTGCCCGCCCTGGGGCATGACTATGACAAGGGCGTTATCACCTTGCAGCCCCAACCCGGTGTGGCCGGGGTGATGACCTACACCTGCCAGCGCTGCGGCTACATCAAAACAGCGCCCATTGAACCGCTGCCCACCGCAACGCCGACAGCTTCGCCCACGTCACCCCCTTCACCGACACCGGCAGTTACCCAGACGCCGGAACCTGTTGTCACACCAGAGCCGATAACTACCCCGGAGCCTACGCAGGAACCTGTCATTACGCCGGAGCCCGAACCGACGGGTGCACCGGAGCCGGTAATTACCGCGGAACCGGCCCCTGACCCGGAGCCGCCGCAGGAAACCGAGCCTGCCAGTGAAGCCCCCACCGAGGTTCCTGCACAGGAACCGGAAGCTCCGCAGGAATAACCCTGATTTTTTGAAAAGAAGAGGAACTTAATCTTATGAATGACCCCAGCCAGCAGCACATTGGCACCCCGGCGCTGATCCGCCGGTTTGCCCCTTACCTGATGCGATACAAACGCATTTTGATTTTTGATTTGTTCTGTGCCGCACTGACCACTTTGTGTGATATCGTGCTGCCTAAAATTATGAGCTACCTAACCAACGCTGCCACCAATCCCGGCATTGTGCTGACGGTTGATGCGGTGTTAAAGCTCGCCCTGCTGTATCTCATTTTGCGGCTGATTGATGGTGCCGCACAGTATTTTATGTCCGGCACCGGCCACATCATGGGCGTTTACATTGAGACCGATATGCGGCGGGATGCCTTTGCCCACCTGCAGCGGTTGAGCCACACCTATTATTCCAATACCAAAGTTGGGCAGATCATGGGCCGCATTACCAATGACCTGTTTGATGTGACCGAATTCGCCCACCACTGCCCGGAAGAATTTTTTATTGCGGGCATCAAAATTGCGGCTTCGTTCATCATCCTGTGCGGGGCCAGCGTACCGCTGACTTTGGTGGTGTTTGCCTGCGTGCCCTTGATGGCGGTTGTATCCATCAAGCTGAACCTGAAGCTTCGCGCCGCGTTCCGCCGCCAGCGGTTCCAGATCGGCGAGCTGAACGCTTCGATTGAGGACAGCCTGCTGGGCCAGCGGGTTGTGAAGGCGTTCGCCGCGGAAGAGGAAGAGAACAAAAAGTTCGAGCAGGGCAACACCGCGTTCCAGACCATCAAGAAGAAAACCTACCATGCCATGGCCGCGTTCAACACCTCCACCCGGCTGTTTGACGGGTTGATGTATCTGGTGGTCATTGTGGCAGGCGGCCTTTCGCTGGTATATGGCACCATTAGCGCTGGCGATTTGGTTGCCTATGTGCTGTATGTTTCCACTATGATTGCCACCATCCGCCGCATTGTAGAGTTTGCCGAGCAGTTCCAGCGCGGTGTGACCGGCATTGAGCGCTTTTTTGACATTATCGATACCCCCGTCGAGATCACTGACGCCCCCGACGCCAAACCGCTGCAGGTGGAAAAAGGCGGCATTGAGTTCCGCGATGTGAGCTTTGAATACCCGGACGACCACAACAAGGTGCTGCGTCATGTAAACCTGAACATCCGCCCCGGCGAGAATCTGGCGCTGGTTGGGCCTTCCGGCGGCGGCAAAACCACCCTGTGCAACCTGATCCCTCGCTTTTATGATGTGACCGGCGGCGAGATTTTGATTGACGGGCAGGACATCCGCCATGTTACCCTGAGCAGCCTGCGCAATGCCGTTGGCGTGGTGCAGCAGGATGTTTACCTGTTCAGCGGCACGGTGGCCGAAAACATCGCTTACGGCAAGCCGGGTGCCACGCGGGAGGAGATCATTGCCGCCGCCAGGCTGGCCGGTGCTGATGGCTTTGTGCGGGAGCTGAAAGACGGGTATGATACCTATGTAGGCGAACGCGGGGTCAAGCTTTCCGGCGGGCAGAAACAGCGCATCAGCATTGCGCGAGTATTTTTGAAGAACCCGCCCATCCTGCTGCTGGACGAAGCCACAAGCGCGCTGGACAACGAGAGTGAGATTCTGGTTGGGCAAAGCCTGGATAAGCTGGCCAAGGGCCGCACCACCCTGACGATTGCCCACCGCCTGACCACCATCAAAAACGCTGACCGCATTCTGGTGCTGGGCAAATCCGGCATTGAGGAAGAGGGCCGCCACGAGGAATTGCTGGCAAAGAAAGGCATTTATTACCGCCTGTGGAACGGGCTGGTCAGCGGGCAGACGCTGTGATGGAAAAGCGGACGCTATGCCGCTTTGTTCCGATATAAAGGCAACACCGCACAATTCCCGCCTTGCGGCTTAAGCACCGCTCCGGCAGCTGCGGCACGGCATCTGCGTTGCCAAAATGCTCGATAAGACATCCAGTATTATCTGCGCTTTTGGCTTGGCATCTGCCGCACCTCGCTCGCCGTATCGGCACTTAGAATTATGCGGTATTGCCTAAAATATATAATGCAGAGCCACCCCGCCGTTGGGGCAGAAGTTTCCCGCGGCGGGGTGATTTTTGTGATTTTATAGGGAACGGTTTTGAGCGTTCTATTATCTGCCGGCTGTTTCCAACACATAACAAACCCAATATTTTCTGAGCGGCACACCGCGATCCGCCACCATTATTCATTATTATTTATTTTTTCCCGTCTCCTCTCCGCCCAATTTCTAATTTCTCATTTCTAATTCCTAATTTCCCTCTCAGTTCCGACTTCCTCCCTCCTTAATTGCCTTACCATTCTCCCCGTATTCAGCCCGCAGGTCAGCAGGTTAGAGGCTGTCATGACCGCCAGAAAGCCCGGCATACCGTATTGCGGCATCAGCCACAAAATACCTGCAATGCGCAAAATGGAATCCAGCACCGAATAGCGGAAGGTCGCCAGCTGCTCCCCCATGCCTTTTAAGATCGCATCCACCATGCTTTCCAGGTACATAAAGGGCGCCACAAAGCCCAGCACCTGCACATAGCGGCCCGCCTGGGCATCGTGATAGAGCAAAATGGCGGCATCCTTGCCAAACAGCACCAGCGCGGCCCCCACCAACAGCGAGAACCCACCCGTCAACCCCATGGCAAGCCGCACAAGGCGGCGCAGGGCAGCGGTATCCCGGGCGGTGTGGGCACGGGTGATCTCCGGCATCAGCAGGCCGGAAAGTGCCGCCAGCACCGAGAACGGAAAAAAGATAAGCGGCAGTGCCATGCCTTTTAAGGAACCATACTGCGCCACGGCTTCGGCGCGGGTGCCAAGGTAAGCGGCAAGACAGGCGGGGATCAGCACGCTTTCCCCTGCCTGCAAAGCGCTGGCCACCAACCGGCTGCCGGTCACGGGCAGCACAATTTCCCACAGCTCCCGGCTGGTATAGCCGCGGGGCGGGTCATCGGCGCATGGGCGGAAGCTTGGTTCCTGCCGGGCAAACAGCACCATAATGCCGCAGGAGACCGCCTCGCTGACAGTATTGCCGATGAGCACCGCACAGCAAGCGTAAGCCGCGCCCCAGTGGGCCAGCTTTACCAGCGCTAATGCGGCCACGGCCATCCGCACGGTCTGCTCCACCAGTTGGGCAATGATATTCGGTTCCACCCTTCGCCGCGCCAAAAAGCACCCCCGCAGCGCCCCGGCCGCCGCAATAAACGGCAGGCTGGGGGCCAGCGTACACAGCCCCAGCTCCGCGCGGGAATCATGCAGGGCAAAGCGGGCCAAAGGGTCCGCCAGCGCCAGCTGCGCCAGCATGGCGGCGGTGCCCAATACGGCCGCTGTTGCCGCAAGGCTGCGCAGCGTCGGGGCCATGCCGCGCCCACGGGTCAGGCACTGCGCACCCAGCCGTGTGGACGCCACATTGATGCCCGCCGAAGCCAGCGAAACAAACACCATATAGACGGATAAGATCAGCTGATACAGGCCCATACCCTCCGGCCCCAGGCGCGCGGCCACAAACACCCGGAACACCATGCCCAGCGCCCGCAGCGCAAAGCCCGCCACTGTCAGCAGTGCTGCATTTTTCAGATAGGTTTTCCCCCGCAGTGCCGTTTTTGCCGCCCCCTTTGCCCGTATAAAGCCAGTATATTCTGCATTGCTGCGGTTTATGGCAGGGTTCTATGAAGAAGTATCACCCATACAATTCGGACATTTTTGCTGGTTTGGCGTGCTATTCGTTTTGATAGTACTTGCATTTTGTGCTCTGACGCGGTACACTAATAAAGTGCGGCCCATGCCGCAAAACGGAGAACGGTGCCGAAGCGGGGCAGTTGCAGCGCCCCGCCCGGCACAGATAAAAGGAGCTATACCCACATGAGTGAAGCATGTACCCACGATTGCAGCAACTGCCACGCTGACTGTTCCAGCCGTGCGCCGCAGCATGAACCGCCGCACGCAAAAAGCCACATCAAAAAAGTGATCGGCGTTGTTTCCGGCAAGGGCGGCGTTGGCAAAAGCATGACCAGCGCCATGATGGCTGTTTCCATGCGCCGCAAAGGCTACAAGGTCGGCGTGCTGGATGCTGACATTACCGGCCCTTCCATTCCCAAATTGTTCGGCGTTCATGGCCCGGCCATGGGCACCGAGGACGGCATCAACCCGGTGGAAAGCCACACCGGCATCAAGATCATGTCCATCAACCTGCTGCTGGAAGATGAGGAAGCCCCCGTTGTGTGGCGCGGCCCCGTGATTGCCGGTGCGGTCAAGCAGTTCTGGCAGGAAGTGATCTGGGACGACGTTGACTTTTTGTTTGTCGATATGCCTCCGGGAACCGGCGATGTGCCGCTGACCGTGTTCCAGACCCTGCCGGTAGATGGCATCATTATTGTATCCAGTCCGCAGGAGCTGGTCGGCATGATCGTTGGCAAGGCTGTGCAGATGGCCGAAATGATGAAGGTTCCCATCCTTGGCATTGTGGAAAACATGAGCTATGTGCTCTGCCCGGACTGCGGCAAGCATATCAACGTGTTTGGCGACAGCCATGTGGACGAGACCGGCAAGAAGTACCACCTGCCCGTGCTGGCCAAAATGCCGCTGAACCCCGAATTTGCCAAAGAGGCGGACGCCGGCATGATTGAAACCTTTGCCGGGGATTATCTGGACGGCGCAGCAGACGCTGTAGCCAAGCTGCTGAAGTAACTTTTCATTTTGGAATCCGGGCCCCATGCCCCGTTTGCAGCCTGTGTGGGGCATGGCCCTGAAAAATTTATCCATACAGGAGGAAACACATTATGAAAAAGTTCCTGGAAGAGTTCAAAGCTTTTGCCCTGAAAGGCAACATGATGGACATGGCCATCGGTGTTCTCATCGGCGGCGCATTCTCCACGCTGGTCACTTCTTTGACGGACAACATCATCAACCCCATCATTGGCATTTTGTTCCAGACAGATTTCAGTGATGTTGTGCTGCACCTGCCGTTTGATATCAACCTGGGCATTGGTGCGTTTATCTCTGCCGTCATCAACTTTATCATTCTGGCGTTCGTTCTGTTCTGCATGCTGAAAGCCATGAACAAGATCATGGAGCTGGGCAAGCACGAGGAAGAAAAGCCCGCCGAGCCGGAAGCCCCCAAGGCCCCCACGCAGGAAGAGCTGCTGACTGAGATCCTGGCAGTTTTGAAAGAGCAGCAGGCTGCAAACGGCAAATAATAGGCCGTTTTGCCCGGCAGTTATTGCCGCCGCTTAATTTTATTAAGTTTGAGCCTTGTAAAGCAAAGCAAATAAGGTTTGCGCGTTAATTTCGTAAAAATCTTTTGTTTGGTGATTGCTATTCCCCCATTGGTGTGGTATAGTAGAGGCAAGAACAAAGACGTTCCCACAAACGGGTTAGTATGCCCGTTGGGGAACGTCTTTTTTCGTATCTATGCCAGGGTGGGAAATGTGCGTTCCTGCCCGGCCCCGCAGCAATTTACGGGAAGGAGCAAAAAACGGATGGAAAATTTTACAGAGCGCAAGGCCCCTGCCGGGCTGTATGATCCGCGGTTTGAACATGACAACTGCGGCATTGGTGCAGTTGTGGATATCAAGGGCCGCAAAACCCACAAAACGATCGACGATGCTTTGCAGATTGTAGAGCACCTGGAACACCGCGCCGGTAAGGACGCCGAAGGCAAAACCGGCGATGGTGTTGGCATCCTGCTGCAGATTGGCCACAAGTTCTTCAAAAAAGCTGCCGAAGAAGCCGGCATCACGCTGGGCAACGAGCGTGACTATGGCATTGGCATGTTCTTTTTCCCGCAGGAAGAGCTGAATCGCAACCAGGACAAAAAGCTGTTTGAGATCATCTGCAAAAAAGAGGGGCTCAACTTCCTTGGCTGGCGCGAAGTTCCCACCTGCCCGGAGATTTTGGGCCACAAGGCACGGTCCTGCATGCCCAGCATCTGGCAGGCCTTTGTAGAGCGCCCGGCCCGCGTAAAGCCCGGTATTGATTTTGACCGCAAGCTTTATGTTGCCCGCCGCGTGTTTGAGCAGTCCAGCCAGGATACTTATGTGTGCAGCCTTTCCAGCCGCACCATCGTGTACAAGGGCATGTTCCTGGTTAAAGAGCTTCGCCTGTTCTACCCCGACTTGCAGAGCGAAGATTACGAATCTGCCATCGGCATGGTGCATAGCCGGTTTTCTACCAACACGGCACCCAGCTGGAACCGCGCCCACCCCAACCGCTTTATCCTGCATAACGGCGAGATCAACACCATCCGCGGCAATGTGGATACCATGCTGGCCCGCGAGGAAACCATTGGTTCCAACTACCTGAAAGAGGACATGACCAAGGTACTGCCCATCGTCAACCAGGGCGGTTCCGATTCTGCCATGCTGGATAACACCTTGGAGTTCATGGTCATGAACGGCATGGAGCTGCCGCTGGCTGTTATGGTCACCATCCCCGAACCGTGGGAGAACAACCACAGCATGGACCCCAAAAAGCGTGCGTTCTACCAGTATTACGCCACCATGCTGGAGCCGTGGGACGGCCCCGCTTCCATCCTGTTCAGTGACGGCGATGTGATGGGTGCTGTGCTGGACCGCAATGGTCTGCGCCCCAGCCGCTACTATATTACCAAAGACGGCCGCCTGATCCTTTCCAGTGAGGTTGGCGTGCTGGATATTCCCGCCGAAGAAATTGTGCGCAAGGACCGCCTGCGCCCCGGCAAAATGCTGCTGGTGGATACCGCCAAGGGCGAACTGGTGGACGATGAAAGCCTGAAAGCCGATTACGCCAGCCGCGAGCCTTACGGCGAATGGCTGGACCGCAACCTGGTCAACCTGGCCGACCTGAAGATTCCCAACGAGCGCGTGCCCAGCCATGAGCATGATGAACTGGTGCGCCTGCAGAAAGCATTCGGCTACCAGTACGAGGATGTCTCCACTATGATTCTGCCGATGGCAAAGAACGGCGCAGAGCCTGCCGGTGCCATGGGCAGCGATACCCCACTGGCCGTTTTGAGCCACACCCATCCCCCGCTGTTTGAATACTTCAAGCAGATGTTTGCCCAGGTCACCAACCCGCCGATTGATGCCCTGCGTGAGAAGGTCGTTACTTCCACCACTGTGTACGTTGGTGCACAGGGCAATCTGCTGGAAGAGGACGCCGAGAACTGCAAGGTGCTGAAAATCACCAACCCCATTTTGACCGAAACCGACCTGATGAAGATCAAGGCCATGAAAGTTCCCGGTTTCAAAGTGGAGACCATCTCCATCTGCTACTATAAAAACACCGACCTGGAAAAGGCCATTGACCGCCTGTTTGTTGATGTGGACCGCGCCTACCGCGATGGTGCCAACATCCTGATTTTGTCTGACCGCGAAATTGACGAATATCATGTCGCCATCCCCAGCCTGCTGGCTGTGGGCGCTGTTTCCAAGTATCTGGTCCGCACCCGCAAGCGCACCGCCATGGCTTTGATTCTGGAAAGCGGCGAACCCCGCAAGGTACATGATTTTGCCACCCTGCTGGGCTATGGTGCCTGCGCCATCAACCCCTATCTGGCACAGGAGACCATCGGCGAGTTGATCAATGAAGGCCTGCTGGATAAAGATTACTATGCCGCCGTGAACGACTACAACAAGGCTGTTCTGGCCGGTATTGTCAAGATTGCTTCCAAGATGGGCATTTCCACCATCCAGTCCTACCAGGGCAGCCAGATCTTTGAGGCGCTGGGCCTGAGCAATGAGGTTGTTGATAAGTACTTTACCAACACCGTCAGCCGTGTGGGCGGCATTACCATCCGCGACATCCAGGCTGACCTGGAAGCCCGCCACAAGCAGGCATTTGACCCCCTGGGCCTGGATATCAACATGGAGCTGAGCAGCCTGGGCGAGCACAAGTTCCGCAGCAGCAAGCAGGCGGAAGAGCACCTGTACAACCCGCTGACCATCCACCTGCTGCAGCAAGCCTGCTGGACCGGTGATTATAACAAGTTCAAGGCTTACACCGATGCCGTGAACGCCGAGGGCGGCGATGCCATGCACCTGCGCAGCCTGCTGGACTTTAACTATCCTGATGCCGGTATCCCGCTGGACGAAGTGGAAAGCGTAGATTCCATCGTGCACCGCTTCAAGACCGCTGCCATGAGCTATGGTGCACTTTCGGAGGAAGCACACGAGTGCATGGCCATTGCAATGAACCGCATTGGCGGCAAGAGCAACACCGGTGAGGGCGGCGAAGCCGAGGACCGTTTTGGCACTGAGCGCAACAGCGCCATCAAGCAGGTTGCTTCCGCTCGTTTTGGCGTGACCAGCAAGTACCTGGTTTCTGCCAACGAGATTCAGATCAAGATGGCACAGGGCGCTAAGCCCGGCGAAGGCGGCCAGCTGCCCGGCGGTAAGGTTTACCCCTGGGTTGCCAAAACCCGCCACTCCACCACCGGCGTGGGCCTGATCTCTCCCCCGCCGCACCACGATATCTACTCCATTGAGGACCTGGCCCAGCTAATTTATGACCTGAAATGCTCCAACCGCAAGGCTGCCATCAATGTCAAGCTGGTCAGCGAAGCCGGTGTTGGCACCATTGCTGCCGGCGTTGCCAAGGCTGGTGCCGAAGTGATTCTGATTTCTGGCTTTGACGGCGGCACCGGCGCTGCACCGCGCAACTCCATCCACAATGCAGGCCTGCCGTGGGAGCTGGGCATTGCCGAAGCACACCAGAGCCTGATTATGAACGGCCTGCGCTCCCGCGTGCGCATTGAAGCGGACAGCAAGCTGATGAGCGGCCGCGATGTGGCCATTGCCGCCATGCTGGGCGCTGAAGAATTCGGCTTTGGCACCGGCCCGCTGGTTGCCATGGGCTGCGTGATGATGCGTGTGTGCAACCTGGATACCTGCCCCATGGGCATCTGCACCCAGAACCCGGAGCTGCGCAAGCGCTTTAAGGGTAAGCCGGAATACATCATCAACTTTATGCGCTTTATGGCTGAGGATCTGCGCGAATACATGGCCCGGCTGGGCGTGCACACCGTGGATGAACTGGTTGGCCGCACCGACCTGCTGAAAGTGAAGGATGCCCCGGCTGGTTCCCGCGCAAGCGAGATGGACCTGACCGCCCTGCTGAAAAACCCGCTGGTGGAAAACAGCAGCGTGCATTTCAACGCCAAGGATGTTTACAACTTCGGCCTGGAAAAAACGCCGGATATGCGGGTGCTGATGAAGAAGTTCAAGAAGAGCTTTGACGTGGCAGAACCCAAGCCGATGACCGTGGAACTGGAAGTTGGCAACACCGACCGTGCATTCGGCACCATTTTTGGCAGCGAGATCACCCGCAAGTTTGGCAACACCCTGCCGGAAGATACCTTCCATGTGATCTGCAACGGGTACGGCGGCCAGAGCTTTGGTGCCTTTATCCCCGCCGGTCTGACGCTGGAACTGGTTGGCGATTCCAACGACTATATGGGCAAGGGTCTTTCCGGCGGCAAGCTGATCGTTTACCCGCCCAAGGATGTCACCTATGACCGCAGCGAGAACATTGTCATCGGCAACGTTGCACTGTACGGTGCAACCGGCGGCAAGGCGTTCATCAACGGTGTGGCTGGCGAGCGTTTCTGCGTGCGTAACTCCGGCGCCACCGCTGTTGTTGAGGGCGTTGGCGACCATGGCTGCGAATACATGACCGGCGGCACTGTTGTGGTGCTGGGCAAGACCGGCAAAAACTTTGCAGCCGGCATGAGCGGCGGCATTGCCTATGTGCTGGATGAGGACTGGGATTTCTACACCCGCGTCAATAAGGATATGGTCAGCCTGGAGCCGGTGGAACACAAGTATGATGTTTCGCTGCTGAAAGACCTGATCCGCGAGCATGTGGAAGCCACCGGCTCCCCCCGCGGCAAGGAGATCCTGGACAACTTTGGCGAGTATCTGCCCAAGTTCAAAAAGGTCCTGCCCCACGATTATGACAAGATGCTGCGCCTGATTGCCCAGATGGAAGAAAAGGGCGAGGACAGCGAGCAGGCACAGATCGAAGCGTTCTATACGATGAAGAATGCTTCTAACAAATAAGGGAGGCGCAAACGATGGGAAAACCGACAGGATTTATGGAAATTGCCCGGCAGACCAGCACGGAGCTGCCGCCCGAAGAACGTATTCAGAACTTTAACGAATTTCACATCCCGCTGCCGCAGGATGAACAGCAGGCACAGGGTGCCCGCTGCATGGATTGCGGTGTGCCTTTCTGCCAGGCCGGCATGATGATTGGCGGCATGGCAAGCGGCTGCCCACTGAACAACCTGATCCCCGAATGGAATGATCTGGTGTATCAGGGCAAGTGGGACCTGGCTGTGCACCGCCTGCGCGCCACCAACCGCTTCCCGGAGTTTACCAGCCGGGTGTGCCCTGCTCTGTGCGAGGCCGCCTGCACCTGCGGCTACACCACCGGCAGCCCCGTTACCGTGAAAGAGAACGAGCACGCCATTGTGGAGTACGGCTATGAAGCCGGGCTGCTGACCGCCTGCCCGCCCCCGACCCGCACCGGCAAGACCGTTGCCGTGGTGGGTGCCGGCCCCGCCGGCCTTGCGGTTGCCGATTACCTGAACAAGCGCGGCCACAAAGTGACCGTGTACGAGCGTGAGGACCGCGTGGGCGGCCTGTTGATGTACGGCATCCCCAACATGAAACTGGAAAAGCAGGTCATCGACCGCCGCGTGAACATCATGAAAGCCGAAGGCATTGACTTTGTGACCTGCGCCGATGTTGGCGGCAGCACCCCTGCCCAGGACGTGCTGGATGCCCACGATGCTGTTGTGCTGGCCTGCGGTGCCAAGCAGGCGCGTGACATCAACGCACCGGGACGCGATGCACAGGGTATCTATTTTGCCGTGGATTACCTGACCAGCGTGACCCGCAGCCTGCTGGATTCCGGCTTTGCCGATGGCAAGGCCGTGAGCGCCAAGGACAAAAAGGTGTTGGTCATCGGCGGCGGCGATACCGGCAACGACTGTGTCGGCACCGCCATCCGCCAGGGCTGCGCAAGCGTGACCCAGCTGGAAATGATGCCCTGCCCGCCCAAGGAGCGCACCGCCGCCAACGCCTGGCCCGAATGGCCCAAGGTGCTGAAAACCGATTACGGCCAGCAGGAAGCCATTGCCGTGTTTGGCAACGACCCGCGCATTTACCAGACCACCGTCAAAGAGTTCTATAAGAACGAAGCTGGGCAGGTTTGCGGCGCACTGATTGCCAAGCTGGAAAGCAAAGTAGTGGATGAAGCCACCGGCCGCCGCGCCATGGTACCCACCGGTGAAGAATTTGCCATTGAGTGCGACCTGGTGCTGATTGCCGCCGGTTTTACCGGCTGCCAGCCCTATGTAGTCGAAGCGTTTGGCGTTGATTTGACCAAGCGCGGCACCGTGGCCGATACCAAGTATGCTACCAATGTGCCCCATGTGTTTACCTGCGGCGATATGCGCCGCGGCCAGAGCCTGGTCGTCTGGGCCCTGCGCGAAGGCCGCGATGCCGCCGCCGAGGTGGATAAGAGCCTGATGGGCTACACCAACCTGTAACAAGCCATTTTCTTAACATCCGTTTTATAATAGACAGCAGCCCCCGTACCGATGTGCGCACAAAATCATCGGTGCGGGGGCTGCTGCTTTATGATTTTATTATGGCTTCAGGTTATTTATCCTTATTGTCCTTGTGGAACGCCACATAGAAGCAGAGGATGAGCCCCGCGCACATGGCCGCTGTGGAGATGATGAACGGCACCAGCGTTTGGGTGCCCAAAAAGCTGCCCAGCAGGCCGTCAATGCCATTATAGTTCCAGGGGTTCATAACGGCATAGATAAAGCAGAACGAAGAAAACACAAGGCCAACCAGGGTCAGCAGCAGGCCGCATAATAGTTTGGGAGTCATGTTTTTTCCTCCTTTTCATAATACGCAGTGATCTTTTCTTCCCTGTTCTTGGCATACACCAATGCTGTGTTTATCGAGCCGCTGATGGTTGATCTCACAGCATTTTATCCAGCAACGGCCAAAGGGCCTGGGCGTTGGCGTTGAACTGGGGGTAGAAATCATCCTGGATGGAGTAATCAAAATACAGGGCGCGTGCAATGCGGCGGGCGGCGGGCAGGTAGCGCGGGTTTTCGCGTCCGCCTGCCTGCTGCAGCTTATCCGAAAGCTGGGTACACACCACAGCCCACCGGGCGTCAATCCCGGCGCGGGCGGTGATGGCGGCATCGTCCAGGTAATTTTGCAGGGTGCGCTGTTCCTGCGCGGATACGCGGGCACCGCACAATGGCAGCTGCACGTAATATTCCATGGCGGCTGTTGCCGGGTCAATGGCCTGGCCCAGCGGGTAAAGAGCGCAGGCCAGCGGGCGGGCGGCGTGGATGGTGCAGGCATCGGCCTCAAAAAAGGGGCAGTTGCCTGTGCGGGCATTGGGGCGCAGCACCACGGCGGGCAAAAGGGTCTGCCGGGCAAACTCCTGCCTGCAAAAGGCATCTGCCGTCAGGCGTGGCGGCAGGCCAAGACGGCGGGCAATGCGGTACAGGTCATAACCGGAAAGCACCAAATCCCGCCGGTGGCGGCAGCAATCCCCACAGCCCGCGCAGACAAAATCAAACGGCTCCCCTGCCGCCAGGCGCGGGCATTGGGCCAGCGCAGCGGCGGCTTCAGCACGGCCCGGCTCTGTCACAGGCGCACCTCCAGCGGGGTCTGTTCGCCATCGGCCATGGCGCGCACTGCCTTAAAGGCACTTTCCACCATGCTGGCCACGTTCACATCGGTATAGAACGCGGTGTGCGGGGTAAAGATCACATTCGGGAAGCTGCGCAGCATGGCAAGTTCGCGGTTCTGCAACGCATCGCCCATATGGTTAAAGTAGAACAGGCCGTTCTCATTTTCCACAACATCCAGGCCGGCTGCGCCGATCTTGCCGCTTTCCAGCCCGTTTACCAGCGCTTCCGGATCAATCAGGGTGCCGCGGGCGGTGTTGATCAGCACAACGCCGTTTTTCATCTTGGCAATAGCGTTGGCATCGATCATATGGCGGTTGGCGGCGGTGGCGTTGGTGTGCAGGGTGATGATATCGCAGCTCTTGTACAGGGTATCCAGATCCACATACTCCGCATACTGGCGTGCTTCATCGTTGGGGTACAGGTCGTAAGCCAACAGCTTGCAGCCAAAGCCGCTCAAGTGGCGCAGCACAGTGCGGCCAATGTTGCCGGTGCCGATCACACCCACCGTCATACGGGTGATGTCGCGGCCCATCTTGCCGCTTAAGGAATAATCCTGGGCATCGGCACGGCGCAGAATCTGGCCCACTTTGCGGTTGCACATCAGCATCAGCATAATGGCATAATCGGCCACACCTGCCGGCGGATACCAGGAATGGGAGATGCGCATGCCAAGCTCCTTGGCTTTCTGCTGCGGGATATGGTCATAGCCAATGCTGCGGCAGGGCAGGAATTTGACCCCCATCGCGGCCCAGGCTTCCAGATATTCCGGCGTGATCAGGCAGGGGTTGGTGCTGACGGCATCGCAACCTTTGGCAAGTTCCAGGTTATCCGGCGTGGGAACCTCTGCGGTATAGGCATAATCAATGCCGTACTGTTTGCTGTATGGCTCACAATAGGCTTGCTCGTCGAAAGGACGGAGGGCATAAAACATGATCTTCATGGTACAACCTCCTTAATAATAGGGTTACAAAAACGGCTTCTTCATGGGGCTGCTCAAATCACAGGGTAAAATCCAGGGTCTCCCCCAGCCAGCCCATGCACAGGGGCAGCCAGGCGTTGTTATGCTTGTTAGGGGTGTTGACCTCGTTGGTGCAGGTGCTGGAGCCATGGCCGCCATGGGTGAACAGGTGCAGCTCAAACGGCACGTTGTTCTCTTTCAGGGCGCCTGCCAGCAGCAGGCTGTTTTCCACGGGTACAGCCTGATCTTCCACGGTGTGCCAGATGAAGAAAGGCGGCACATCGGGGCGCACCTGGTTTTCCAGGCTCATGGTCTGCAGCAGGGCTTCATCCGCGCCGCACAGGTTCTCAAAAGAGCCGCGGTGGGCAAACTTGCCGCTGGTGATAACGGGGTACCCCAGCACCACCGCATTGGGGCGGGCTTCGGTTCCGGTAATACCAAGGGCCTGCTGCACGGGAGCTGCATCCCACAGCAGGGCGGTGGAAGCCGCCAGGTGGGCACCGGCAGAAAAGCCAACGATGGTGATCTTATCCGCCGCAATGCGCAGGTCCGCCGCATTCCGGCGCAGGTACAGGATGGCGGACGCGGCTTCGGTCAGCGGCTGCCACAGCAGCGGGGCGTGGTCGGTGGAATAAATCAGGGTGAACACATGGTAGCCGGCCTGCAAAAACTGGACGGCAACAGGGTCCGCTTCGCGCGCGGAGCAGTAGCGGTAGCCGCCGCCGGGCAGGATCAGCACTGCCGGGCGGGTGTTGTAGCTGGGCATTTCGGTGGTTTCGTCACGCAGGTAGCCGGTCAGCATAGCACCGGTGGCAAGTTTATATTCTACAAATTTCATAACATCAGGCTCCTAATGATAAATATGAAGATACAGTTATTAGGATAGCGCAAAAAATGTGCTTTGAAAAGCCTTTTTCTGTATTTTACATACAGTTTTTTAACTTTTTGTAAAAAGGGCGATCAGGACTTGCACTTTGCGGGTAAGAGTGCTAATATATGCTTAGCACTTAAAGCACGCGAGTGCTAAACCATAAAATATATAAAAGTGAGGTCATTGTAACTATGGCAATGCATCAGTTTAAGGCCGAGAGCAAAAAGCTGCTTGACCTGATGATCAATTCTATTTATACCAACCGCGAGATCTTCCTGCGCGAGCTGATCTCCAACGCATCGGATGCCTGCGACAAGCTGTATTTCAAGAGCCTGACGGACACTTCCATCAACGTAAAAAAAGAAGACCTGCACATTCATATTGCAGCCGATAAAGAGAACCGCACCCTGACCATCAGCGATAACGGCATTGGCATGACTAAGGATGAGCTGGAAAAGAACCTTGGCACCATTGCCCGCTCCGGCAGCCAGGACTTTAAGACAAACAATCAGAACGAGAATATTGACATCATCGGTCAGTTCGGCGTTGGCTTCTACTCCGCTTTCATGGTTGCCAGCAAGGTGACCGTTGTTTCCCGCGCGGAGGGCAGCGAGGAAGCCTGGCAGTGGTCGTCCTCCGGCGTGGAGGGATACACCCTGACCGAAGCCGAAAAGCCGGAAGTTGGCACCGAGATCACCCTGGTGCTGAAAGAGGACACCGAAACCGACAAATACAGCGAATATCTGGACGAGTACACCATCTCCGGCCTGGTCAAAAAGTACAGCGATTACATCCGCTACCCCATTACCATGTACCGCGAGAAGAGCCGCCAGAAGCCGAAGCCGGAGGACGCCGGTGACGACTATAAGCCGGAGTACGAAACCTACACCGAGCTGGAAACCCTGAACAGCATGGTGCCCATCTGGAAGCGCGACAAGAAAGATGTAAAGCCGGAAGAATACAACGAGTTCTACAAGAGCAAGTTCATGGATTATTCCGACCCGCTGCGCGTGATTACCAGCCGCACCGAGGGCACCGCAACCTACACCGCCCTGCTGTTTGTGCCCGGCCAGACGCCGTATGATTACTACACCAAGGAGTACGAAAAGGGTCTGGCCCTGTATGCTTCCGGCGTTATGATCATGGAAAAATGCGCTGACCTGCTGCCGGATTACTTCAGCTTTATCAAGGGCGTTGTGGACAGCGAGGACCTGAGCCTGAACATCAGCCGTGAAACGCTGCAGAAGGACGGCCAGGTAAAGCTGATCCGCAACAGCCTGGAAAAGAAGATCAAGAACGAACTGCACGCCATGCTGGTGAACGACCGCGAAAAGTACGAAACCTTCTGGAAAGCATTTGGCCGCCAGATCAAGTTTGGTGTTTACGGCGATTACGGCATGCACAAAGACCTGCTTTCCGACCTGCTGATGTTCTACTCTGCCAAGGAGCAGAAGCTCATCACGCTGGATGAATATATTGAAAAGATGCCGGAAGGCCAGAAGGCCATTTACTTTGCCGCTGGTGACGAGGCGGCCCGCCTGGGCAAACTGCCCAACGCACAGCTGGTGCTGAGCAAGGGCTATGACCTGCTGCTGTGCAGCGAGGATGTGGATGAATTCTGCCTGCAGATCATGCACGACTACAAGGAAAAGGAATTCAAAAACATCAACTCCGGCGATCTGGGCCTGGAAACCGAGGAAGAAAAGAAGGCTGCCGAGGAGACCGCAACCGAAAACAAGGACCTGTTTGAGGAGATCAAGAAGGCCCTGAACGGCAAGATCAAAGATGTGAAGGTCAACCCGACTTTGCAGGATCACCCGGTATCGCTTTCCAGCGAGGGCGGTATTTCCATGGAGATGGAAAAGATCCTGCGCAAGATGCCTGCCGGCGGCGAGGGCATGGAGAGCACCAAGGTGCTGGAGCTGAACCCCAACCACGCCGTGTTCGGTGCGCTGAAAGCCGCTCATGAGGCCGGTGACACCGACAAGATCAATAAGTACGCCGAGCTGCTGTACGACCAGGCCCTGCTGATTGAGGGCCTGCCGCTGGAAGACCCCGTTGCCTACGCACAGCTGGTCTGCGACCTGATGAAGTAATGGCAGCCAGGCTTTACGCCAGACAATTTAACATAGCATAACAATCCCCCGCCGGGCGGTGCTGCAAAGTGCTTTGCCCGGCGGGGAATTTGTTTTTTGGGGCAATACCGCATAATTCTAAGTGCCGATACGGCGAGCGAGGTGCGGCAG
>OLOX01001869.1_pt1 | contig 18515 bp, 16 predicted proteins | sample 1672091 | NCBI WGS metagenome assembly OLOX01 (sample SAMEA3136644, study PRJEB25190) | human gut metagenome | reverse complement strand
ACGGCAACGGCGTGTTCAGCTACGGCAGCGGCACCACCGTGAGCATCTCCGACTCCGTCATCACCACCACGGCGGATATCCCCGTGAAGAACGCGGCGCTCACCGCGAACCATTCCGAGGCGCTCGTTATCGAGGGGCAAAACTCCATCACGTTGGAAAACTGCGGCGTCAGCGGCAGCATGAGCGACACCGAGGGCGCGAGCTCGGACGAGAACGTCCACAATGTGATGATCTACCAGTCCATGTCCGGCGACGCCGAAGGCGGCGCGGCGGTCAGCGACAATGCCGCCGTCACCGTCGGGAGCGGCTGCACCTGGACCCTCACCGGCGACTGCACGCTTACGAGCCTTACAAATCACGGCACGATCAACTTCAACGGCTACACCATCACCCTCGCGGACGGGACCGTCCTGTCCGAATGATATCTGAAAGGAGACACCCCCATGAAACGCAAGCTTCTCACGACCTGCGGCGCGGCGGCTCTCGCAGCGGCGCTGCTCCTGACCCAGACCGCCTGCGGCGCGGGCGGCGGGACCGTCACAAAGACCGCCGCAGCCGCCGCCGTGGAGACCGCGGCGTATGTCCGGACCGCGGCGAGCACCTATTCCGCCACCGGCGCCATTACCTTCACCTTCAGCGACAGCGGCATCGCCGCCTCCGCGACCGGCGGCTATAAGCTCGACGGCACCGCGCTCACCATCCAGTCCGCCGGGACCTATATCCTCACCGGCTCCTGCGCGGACGGCTCCGTCACCGTCAAAAAGGGCACCACGGGCGTTACGCTCGTCTTAAACGGTCTTGACCTCACGAGCTCCGACACCGCGCCCATCGCCTGCAACAAGTCCACGGAGGTCACGATCTATGCCGCGGACGGCAGCGTCAACCTCCTTGCCGACAGCGCGCAGAATAACGACGACAGCTACCCCGACAATGAAAACGCCGAGAACGCCGTCATCAAGTGCAAGGACCGCTCGACCGTCACCCTCTGCGGCGCCGGCGCGCTCTACATCACCGCAAACGGCAAAAACGGAATCAAGTCCGGCGCGACGACCGACGAGGAGGGCGAGGCGGGCCTCACCATCCGCGAGCTGACGCTCACGATCGACGCCCCCGTCAACGACGCCATCAACGCCGAGCAGACCCTGAACATCGAAAGCGGCTGTCTCACGATTACCGCCGCGGACGACGCCGTCCACAGCGACTATGTCCTGAACATCGGCGCGGACGGCGCCGCGGGACAGACGATCGCCGTTACCGCCTGCTATGAGGGCCTTGAGGCGGCGACGCTGAACATTTACTCCGGCGATATCTCCATCCTCGCGACGGACGACTGCCTGAACGCCGCGAACTCCGACCTCACGGGCTACGCCTTCTCCATGAACATCTCCGGCGGCAGCATTTACGCTTACACCACCGCGGGCGACGGCTTCGACTCCAACGGCTCGCTCACCATTTCCGGCGGCACAGTCGCGGTCTTCTCCGCAAGCACCGCCGATAACCAGCCGCTCGACGCCGACGGCACGATCACCGTCACCGGCGGCACAGTGCTTGCCGCGGGCGGCAGCAGCGGCATGGGCATGAACCTGGAGGCCGCGCAGCCCTGCGTCATTTACGGCTCAACGGGCTTTGGCGGCATGCCGGGCAGTACGCAGAGCAGCCTGATCGCCGCGGACGCGGATTTCACGATTGAAGACGCCGACGGCAATGCTGTGTACAGCGGCACAGCCAGATGCGGTGCGAACTTCATCCTCTTCTCGTCTGCCGATGTGGTGGCGGACAGTGCGTATACCCTCAAGGCGGGCGACAGCTCCACCGAAGGGACCGCGCAGAGCGGGACGGTTTCCACCGGCATGGGCATGGGCGGCGGCTTCCCCGGCGGCGGACAGAAGCCAGACGGTGAACTGCCCAAGGGCTTTGACGGTCAGATGCCAAACGGCGAGAAGCCAGAGCTTCCCGACGGGGAAGTGCCCGAAATGCCCAGCGGCGAGCGCCCCACACCGCCCAGTGGGCAGGGAAGCCCCACTGACGGCAACGCCCCAGCGGGCGACAGTACCTCCGATACCACTCCAACTGCCTAATGGCAGAGATAAAGAAAAGCAGACGGCTCGCGCAGGCCGTCTGCTTTTTGCTGTCTGTTCGGTTTTACATCGTCTCAAAACCGACGATCACGCCGCCGCGCTCGGCATAGTAGCTGCAAAGACCACGGCAGGGACGGATCTCAATGTCTGCTTCGGGAAAGTGCCCGCGCAGCGAAGCGGCGAGCGCCCCAGCCGCCTCTGGATTTTCGGCGTGGTGGATGCGCACCTTGCCGCCGTGGTAGTCAGCTTCCAGAAGCTTCTGTACCATCGCCGCGCACGTCTTTTTTTCGCCGCGGCATTTTTCAACGGGCTGGATCGTGCCCTCAAGACTTGCGGTGGCGAGGATCTGAATGCCGAGAATGCCGATGGCGCCCGCGGCGATTTTGCTGACGCGGCCGTTTTGCGCCAGATTGTGCAGGGACTTAAGACTGAAGAAGAGGTGCGTGGTGGCAAGATATTCCTGCGCCTTTTCGCAGATCACATCGAAGGGGAGGCCCTTGGCGTGCAGCTCTGCGAGCTTCTCTGCGAGCAACTGCATCTCCGGTCCCGTGCTCAGCGTGTCAAAGATGTGAATTTTGACCTCGGGATGCGACTGGAGATACACGTCGCGCGCGGCCATGGCCGAGGCACAGGTGCCGGACAGGCTGCTTGTGATGGTAATGACGAAAATCTCATCCGCGCCCTCGAACGCTTTGAGCCAGCCGTCGAGGCTGGGGCAGGCCGTGCCGGATTTGCCGTTGTGGGCCGCGAGATAGTCGAGCAGCTCGTGTGTGTCGAGCGTTTCATCGTCCACGAAGTCGCGCTCGCCGGCGCGGATGGTCATGGGCACGCTCTGATAGGTTACGCCCTCCAGCATCGTGAGGTTGGCAGAGGAGTCGGCAATCAGTTTCATCATGGGGAAGCCTCCAAAAAAATAATCGGTTATTCAAAAACCTGTTGTCAGGTGAAATCATCTTTGACTACAATACAACGATTTTCAATAACTGTCAATCGGTTTTTGAAAAACTTATTGACATTTTTTTCGCCAAAGTTTAAGATGATGAAAACGCAGTTTGAACGGAGGAGCAGCTATGGACGAAAATATGCGCAGCCGTCTGGCGGAGTCTGTCCGAAGCTTTCATATCCCGCGGCTCGGGGAGATCCCCGACGTGGGGCTGTATCTCGAACAGGTGACGCGTTATGTCAATCAATCCATCACGGGATGCGGGCTCAGTCCCATCACGGCCTCGATGGTCAGCAATTATGTTAAGCAGAAGATCATCCCCGGGCCAGAGAAAAAGGCCTACGGCGCGGAGAGCATTGCGTACCTCATCTTTGTCTCGTGCATCAAGAGCGTCGTCGCGATGGACGACATCCGCGCGCTGATCGGCATTCAGCACGAGACCTACGATCTGCCGACCGCTTATCACTACTTCTGCGAGGAATTTGAAAATCTCATCCGCTATGTCTTCGGCGCGAGCGACCATCTTGCAAGCGTCGGACAGGACGAGTCGGATGAAAAGGAACTGCTGCGCTCGGCACTTTTAAGCGTGACGCACAAGCTCTATCTCGACGCCTATCTGCGGCTGCTGAGGCAAGACGCGGAGCAAAAGGAAACAGAGGAAGCGCAATGACCGTTGAACAGTTTGTCATGGCCTACGGCGCGGAGCAGGATCGTCTGCGCGCCCTGCTGCCGGAGGGCTTTGCCTCGCTGCGGCCGGTGCTGCGCATCAACGCGGAGGTGCGCGACGGCAAAACGGGGGCTCTCGAGTTCAACACTGCCGCGGAAAAAGCCGACAATCGCGGCTGGGTCAACATCGGCCGCTGGGACGATGTTCCCTTTACGAAGGACGGCAAAAAGACGACCTTCACGCTGCCGGAGCTGACGATCTCGTTCACCGGCGTCGGCATCGAGGGCGACTGCCCTGCGGAAAAGGACAACGTAGGCTGCTATTACTTGAAAGACGGTACGTTTACGCTCGTGCCCGCGGAGAAGAGCACAGCAAACAAGGAATTCTGCGACTGTGAATTCGCCTGGCGCTTTGCAGGCGGCGCGCACGGTGTCAGCCTTGGCAAAACGCTGCCCGCCATCCCCGAAGAGGAGACGACGCACTATGAAAAGGCGGCTTTCACGGTCGAAAATGCCGCCGTCATCCCCTGCATGCAGGTGTTGGGGGCCTATCAGGTGACGTTCGAGCGCTGATTTTTGAAAAAGGGCTTGCATTTTTGCCCGCGCTTTGCTATACTGCGCAATCGGGAATGAGGTTCTCCCACGGCACTGCCGAAACCGCTTTTTTGAGCTGATGACTTCTGTGATTTTGAACGGTCACAGGGGGCATCAGCTTTTTTTGTGTCCGGAGGAGGAAATTTATGTTAACTTCACTCGCACTCATCTTTTTGGTTGGCCTTGCGCTGGCCGCACTGTGTCAGAAGTTGAAGCTGCCGCGCATCATCGGCATGCTGGCGACGGGCATCCTGCTGGGGCCGTGCGTGCTCAACGTGCTGGACGGCTCGATTTTGTCGATCTCAGCCGACCTGCGCAAGCTCGCGCTCGTTATTATCCTGCTCAAGGCGGGACTGTCGCTCGATTTGGGCGACCTCAAAAAGGTCGGCCGTCCGGCAATCCTGATGTCGTGTTTGCCCGCGACGTGCGAGATCATCGGCTATGTGCTGCTCGCGCCGTGCTTCCTTGGCATCACGCGCGCGGAGGCGGCGGTCATGGGCTCGGTGCTCGCGGCGGTGTCGCCCGCGGTCGTCGTGCCGCGCATGGTGCAGCTGATGGAAAGCGGCCGCGGAACGGACAAGAGCATCCCGCAGATGATCCTGGCCGGCGCATCGTGCGACGATATCTTCGTCATTGTGCTGTTTACAACGTTTCTGCACACGGCGCAGGGCGGCAGCGCCAACGCCGCGGACTTTTTGAGCATCCCTGCGTCGATCGTGCTCGGCGTTGCGCTGGGTGCGCTTGTCGGGTGGTTGCTCAGCCGCTTTTTCGAGACTGCCTATGCCCGAGCGCACTGCATCCGCAACAGCATGAAGGTCATCATCGTGCTGGGGGTCTCGCTGCTGCTCGTCGCGGCGGAGGGCTGGCTCGAGGGCATCGTGCCCGTGTCGGGTCTGCTCGCGGTCGTCAGCATGGCGTGCTTACTTAAGATGAAGTGCACGCCGTTCGTTGCCAAGCGGCTCTCTGAAAAATTCGGCAAGCTCTGGCTGGCGGCGGAGGTCATTTTGTTCGTCCTCGTCGGAGCGGCGGTCGATATCCGCTATATGGCGGGCGTGGGCCTTGCGGCGGTCGGCATGATCTTCTCGGCGCTCATTTTCCGCGCCGTGGGTGTGTGCCTTTGCCTTGTCAGAACGCCGCTCACGGCGAAAGAGAGGCTTTACTGCGTGTTTGCCTATCTTCCCAAGGCGACGGTGCAGGCGGCCATCGGCTCGGTGCCGCTTGCGGCGGGGCTGCCCTGCGGCAGCATCGTGCTGTCAGTCGCGGTGCTCGGCATCGTCATCACCGCGCCGCTCGGGGCGTTTTTGATGGACACGAGCGCGCCGAAGCTGCTGAGTAAAGCGGAGGAATAAAGAAAAGGACTTGGACGCTTTCGTCCAAGTCCTTTTCTGTTTTTATCAAGTGCTCACACGTCGAGCGCCATATTTGTGCGCTCCATTACCACCACAAGGATGGGAATGAGGATGAGCTGCAAGATGATGCCGGGGATGGCCGTCGTCACCGCGCCGGAGAGGAAGAGGGCGAGGCTGAACTCCGTGCCCTGAAGGCCCGCGAGCAGGAACTTCACAAGGCCCCACACAAGGCGGCCCGCGACCATCGCGGAGATGAGCGAGGCATAGATGCGCCAGCCTGTTTTCGGCAGCTTGCGGTACAGAAGACCGGCGATGGCGCCGTAGGTCGCCATTTCAAACGCCATGGGAATAGCGATCCAGATCGGCGGCATGCCGAAGATCATCGAGCGCAGCAGCGGGGAGATAAAGCCGACCGCGAGTCCCCACGGCCAGCCGCACATGAAGCCGCACAGCAGCGCGGGAATGTGCATGGGACAGAGCATGGAGCCGATCTCGGGGATCTGGCCGGTCAAAAACGGCAGGACCATCGCCAAGGCGAGGAAGAGCGCGGAATAGGTGAGTTTTCTCACCGGGGAAGCGGTACGGGCAGTTGCAGTGGCAGCGTTGTTCATGGTTTGTTCTCCATTCCTTCGAGCAGCGAACGGATGTGCGCCATGGCGTCGTCCAGAATGGCGGAGGACTTTTTGTCCACGCCCGCGACATACGTGCTGCATAGATTCATCGGGATGAGCACACGGTAGGCATTGCTTGATGCGACGGCGTTTGCCATGGCGGGGGAGATCTCGCCCATCAGCGCATCGGCGATCGCGATGCCGATGGGGCCGGCGATGATCTGCGCGCTGCGGCAGGCCACGATGACGGGGTTTTCGCCCGTGGCCACGCGGTCAGCGCCCGCGCGGCGCATCACGTCGGAAGCGGCGCTGTTCGTACCGACCGCCATGATCTCGAGGTGCGGGAAGGACTTTTTGATGTTCTCGACCAAAGTTTTGCCGAGCTTTCCGCCCTGGCCGTCGATGACAAGGATCGTCACGGTGTTCTCATCCTCTCTTGCGTCTTGTTTTCTGCGCGAAAACCCTTGAAAAGACAAAGAAAAGGCATCAATATTCCCCTTGCAGGGAGATTGATACCTTGGTGATACCTCGTTTGCTTTCAGGGAACGCGCGGAAGAAAAGTCAGCTTGTGCCAACGCTGCCAGCTTGTGCCGACGCGGGAATTTTATCAAAAAAGCGCAGGGCTGTCAATCCCTTGCCCCTTGCGAAAGGGGCGAAAAAGCGCTATGATAAACGAAACTTTTTGGTAAAGGAATCCCCGCCGCTATGACGAATTTTACCGATATTCGCGACTTTCTGCGCGCCCACTGCGCGCGCTATCCAGAGCTGGCGCTTCAGGACGTCTTCAAGGCGCTCTATCAGAGCGCCTTTGGCTGCGAGCATCTGATCGCCGACCCGTCCGCCGCCGCAGACTACATCCGCGCCGAAGCGGCGCGAAGCGGTGACCGTATCTCCGAGCTCGTCGAGCTGCTCGGCGGCGACTACTGCCGTGTGCACCTCGGCATTTTGCAGGACGGCTTGAGCGCGGAGACGTTTGCGCGGCTCTTCGCCCTCTCTGCGCGGCACGAGGAGTGCGGGCGCGAAAAGCTCGAAGCGATGCTCACCGCCTTGCAGACAATGGCCGACGCGGGCGAGCTGCCGTTTTCTGCGCAGGAGACGGCGGAAGCTGTTGAGAGGTGGCGCAAGGACGGCTTTCCGCCGCTGCACCACTCCGAGATATTTCGGCAGAATTACGCGCCCGCGTACCGCGTCCTGCGGCGCGACTTCGCCCGCGCGCTGCCGCTGTTTGCGCGCATCGACCGCCTGACGGCGGAAAGAAGCCGCGTGCTCGTCGCCATCGAGGGCGGCAGCGCCAGCGGCAAGACGACGCTCGGCGAGCTGCTGCAAAATGTTTACGGCTGCCCTGTCTTCCACATGGACGACTTTTTCCTCCGGCCCGAGCAGCGCACGGAGGCGCGCTTCACGCAGCCCGGCGGCAACGTCGACCGCGAGCGCTTTTTGGAGGAGGTGCTGATCCCTCTGCGCGAGGGAAGACCCGTCGACTACCGCCGCTTCGACTGCGCGACGTTTACCATCGCCCCGCCGCAGAGGATCGAGGCGGGAACACTCAACATTGTCGAGGGCGCGTACTCCATGCACCCCGACCTTGCGCCGTACTACGATCTATCCGTTTTTCTGCCGATTTCGGCAGAAAAACAGCGCGAGCGCATCCTCAAACGGAATGCGCCCGCGCATGCAAAGCAGTTTTTCGACCGCTGGATCCCGCTCGAGCAGCGCTATTTCGATGCGTTCGACGTGCAGGACCGCTGCGATCTCATCCTTTCGGCGGACGATTAAATGAGCGTGCCGCTCGGCGCGATGCCGAGCACATACTCGACCGCGATGGCCACAAGAACGACCAGCAGCGAGATGATAAAGCCGTGGAGCATCGGCTTTGCGCCGGATTTGCACAGCGCCGCGAAGTTCGTATTGAGGCCGATGGCGGCGAGCGCCGCGACCATCAGGAACTTGCTGATACTCTTGAGCGTCGTAGCGAGGCCCGCGGGAATGACGCCGACGCTGCACAGAATGGACATTGCAAGGAAACCGAGGATGAACCACGGGAACACCGACTTCATATTGACCTTGACGCCATGGTCGCCGCTTTGCGCGGCGGCCTTTTTCTTGAGGTGCACGCTGATGGCGGCGAAGACCAGCACCGTCGGGATGATGGCGAGTGTGCGCGTCAGCTTGACCATCGTGGCAAAGTCGCCTGCGGCCTCGCTGAAGGCGTAGCCCGTGGCGACGACGCTCGAGGTGTCGTTGACCGCCGTGCCGGCCCACAGGCCGAACGCCGCGTCGGAAAGGCCCATCGCGCGGCCGAGCAGCGGGAACACGACGACCATGATCGTGTCAAAGAGGAACGTTGCCGACATGCCGTAGGCGATGTCCATGTCCGTTGCCTCGATGACCGGCGCGATGGCGGCGATGGCGCTGCCGCCGCAGATGCCCGTGCCCGCGTTGATGAGGCTGCTCGTCTTCCAGTCAAGCCCCAGCGCCTTGCCGATCACATAGCCGAGGCCGAAGCACGTCGCCAGTGTGAAGAGCATGACGGTGAGCGAGAACTTACCGACCGTCAGCACGGTCGTGATGTTCAGGCTGGCGCCGAGCAGGATGATGGCGAATTTCAGAATTTTCTTCGAGGTGAATTTGATGCCGGGCTTCGTCTTGTCATTCGGCGCGTAAAAGCGGTTCACGATCATGCCGATGAACATCGCGATGACCGACGCGCCGATCAGGTGCAGCCCAGCGGACTCCTCGAGCTGCTCCAAAAACTTGGCGACCACGGCGATGACGAGCGCGATGGCGCAGCCGGGCAGCATTTTTTTCACGGTTTCGATGAATTTCATGTGATTTTCTCTCCTCCAATGCGTGTTGCGGGTGTATTATATCACCGACTTATGATATAATAAAATTATAAATAAGAATATGTCGATTCCTGTTTGTTATCGACAAAGGAGAGAGAACATGGACCAGCGGCTTGAGACCTTTTTGACCGTGTGCGCCACGATGAATTATCGCAAAGCGGCGGAGCAGCTGCATTTGACGCAGCCCGCCGTGACGAAACAGATCCAGGCGCTCGAAGCGCTGTACGGCGTGCGCCTTTTCACGTATGACAGCCGAAAGCTCAGAAAAACGCCGCAGGGCGAAACGCTTGAGATCTACGCCATCAGCCAGCGCTATCAGGACGAGGAGCTGCGCCGTGCGCTCAAACGGCAGGAGAAGACGAGCCTTCGCATCGGCGCGACGAAGTCCATCGGCGACTATATCCTGCTGCCGCAGATCATCCGCTTTTTGAAAGAACCGGACAACGAGCTCTTTTTTACCGTCGACAATACGGCACACCTGCTCGCCCAGCTCGAGGGCGGGGAGCTCGACTTCGTCGTGCTCGAGGGCATTTTCGACAAGAGCCGGTACGAGAGCTTTCTGCTGCGCAACGAGCCCTACATCGGCATCTGCGCGAAAGATCACCCGTTTTCGGGCTGTGAGGTGCCGATGGATGAGCTCTTTTCCGAGCGGCTCATCCTGCGCGAGCCTGGCTCCGGTACGCGAAAGATTTTAGAGCGAGAGCTCATGCAGTGCGGCTACACGGTCGAGGCGTTTCGCGCGAATGTCTGCATCAGCAGCTTCAAGCTCATCCGGAATCTGGTGAGCGAGGGCTGCGGCGTGAGCTTCCTCTACGAGGCCGTCGTCAAGAATGATGCGCAGTTCGGGCATTTTTCCTGCCCGCCGCTCACGGGCGTGCACGAGCTGAACGTCGTGTGCCTCAAAAACACCAATGTGCCCGCGCTTGCGCGGCGGTTCCTTGACCTGTAAATTTGGGCAATTCTGCCGATCTGCGCAAAAATGCGGGGAATTGAGCGATATGACTGCGGTTTATGGAATCAGTCAATGGAAAAATCCAACATTTTCCTGTAAAATAGAGCTTGGATAAGATAGGTGATGATCGCCGCGCGATATTTTTGCTGCGCGGCGGCAAGCACGCGGTACGCCGCGAAAAAGGAGAGCAGGAACATGAGCGATATCAACGGCAGCAAGCCCACGAATTTCCCTCTCGACGAGAGTAAACTGGATTTCAAAATACCCCGCACGGACGCTCTGCGCGAAAACGTCCTCAAGCTCGGCAGTATGATCACGAACCGCATCGGCCTCAAGGCCACGGCGGACGACCCCGAGTACTGGGGCCTTGCCGGCGTGATGACCGACGAGATGGTCGACGTCGCGCTCAAAATGGGCGTGCGCAAGCCCAAGACGACCGAGCAGTTGATGAAGCTCACCAAAATGGAGCGCGAGCCGCTCGAAAAGCTCCTGACGGAGATGGCATGGACGGGCATCATCGAGTACAACTGGGAGAACCTGGACGGCAAAAACCCCAAGCATGAAAAGCGTTGGGTGCTGCCACTGTTCGTCCCCGGCAGCGCGGAATTTCTGAACATGCGCAAAAGCCAGATCGACGAGCATCCCGAGGTCGCGGCGTTCTTTGAGCGCATGACGATGCTCCCGCTCGAAAAGATCACGCCCATGGTGCCACCGGGAGGCGCAGGCATCGGCATGCACGTTATCCCTGTGGAAAAGGCCATCGAGACAGAGAACGAGCCCGTTGACTTAGAGCACATCTCCTACTGGCTCAGCAAGTACGAGGGCAAGTACGCCAAGAGCATGTGCTCCTGCCGCGCTAGCCGCGCCAAGCTCGGCGAGGGCTGCGGCGATGACGCCGAGAGCTGGTGCATCGGTGTGGGCGACATGGCCGACTACATCGTCGAAACACAGCGCGGCGAATACATCACGAAGGACGAAGCGCTCGAAATTTTCCAAAAGGCCGAGGACAACGGCTTTGTCCACCAGATCACGAATATCGACGGTGAGCAGAAAATTTTCGGCATCTGCAACTGCAACGTCAATGTCTGCAACGCGCTGCGCACATCGCAGCTGTTCAACACGCCGAACCTGTCGCGCAGCGCGTATGTTGCGAGCGTCGAGAGCGAGAGCTGCGTCGCCTGCGGCCGCTGCGTCGAAAACTGCCCCGCAGGCGCGGTCAAGCTGGGACAGAAGCTCTGCACGAAGGACGGCTACATCGAATATCCCCGTCAGGAATTACCCGACGATGTCAAGTGGGGGCCGGAAAAGTGGAGCGTCGACTACCGCGACAGGAACCGCATCAACTGCTACGATACCGGTACCTCGCCGTGCAAGACGGCCTGCCCAGCGCACATCGCGGTGCAGGGCTATCTGAAGCTTGCCGCGCAGGGCAAGTACCGCGAAGCCTTGCAGCTCATCAAGCGTGAAAATCCGTTCCCCGCGGTCTGCGGCCGCATCTGCAACCGCCGCTGCGAGGATGCCTGCACGCGCGGTACGGTCGATCAGGCCGTCGCCATCGACGAGGTCAAGCGCTTCATCGCCCAGCAGGACTTAAACGCGGAAACGCGCTTTGTGCCCGAAAAGGTCATTCCGAAGGTCGACGGCGAATTTTCCGAGAAGATCGCCGTCATCGGCGGCGGCCCCGCGGGCCTGTCGTGCGCATACTACCTCGCTGAAAAGGGCTACCGCCCGACGGTGTTTGAAAGGGAAGCGCGTCCCGGCGGCATGCTGATGAACGGCATTCCGAGTTTCCGCCTCGAAAAAGACGTGGTGGAGGCAGAAATCGACATCTTGCGTGAACTCGGTGTCGAGTTCCGCTGCGGCGTGGAGGTCGGAAAAGACGTGACCATCGCGCAGCTGCGCGAGCAGGGCTATCAGAGCTTCTACGTGGCCGTCGGCCTCCAGTCCGGCGGCAAGCTGAACATCCCCGGCGGTGACGCAGACGGCGTCATGGCGGGTATCGACTTTATGCGGCAGGTCAACCTGCATGAAAAGAAGACGCTTTCCGGTAAGGTCGTCGTCATCGGCGGCGGCAACATCGGCGCGGACGTTGCGCGCACGGCGGTGCGCTGCGGCGCGGAGAGCGTTGACCTCTACTGCTTAGAGGCTTACGACGATATGCCGATGGGCGAGGAAGACCGCAGCGAGTGCGAGCGCGACGGCATCACCGTCCACGCCGGCTGGGGCCAGACCGAGATCGTGGTGGAGGACGGCAAGTGCGCGGGCATCAGGTTCCGCAAGTGCACGCGCGTCAAGAACGACGAGGGCCGCTTCGCACCTGAGTTTGACGACAGTGTGAGCGAGCAGGCCGAGTGCACGACGGTTCTCTACTGCATCGGCCAGAAGGTCGACTGGCGCGAGCTGCTCACCGGCACCGCTGTTGAGTTCAACCCCAACGGCACGGTCAAGGCAGACCCCGTCACGTATCAGACGGCGGAAAAGGATATCTTCGTCGGCGGCGACGCTTATACGGGTCAGAAATTTGCCATCGACGCCATCGCCGCGGGCAAGGAGGGCGCGATCTCGCTGCACCGTTTTGTCCAGCACGCGACGCTGACGGTCGGCCGCAACCGCCGCCAGTTCATTGAGCTCGACAAGGAGAACGCTCTGATCCCCGTCAATTACGACACAACGCCGCGCCAGCGCATCGGCTATAACGAGGCGCTGCGCAGGACGTTTAGCGACGAGCGCGTCGCGTTCACCGAAGAGCAGATCAAAAAGGAGACCGCGCGCTGCCTTAGCTGCGGCGCGAGCGTCGTCGACCCGAACAAGTGCATCGGCTGCGGCGTCTGCACGACGAAGTGCGCGTTCGACGCCATCCACCTGCACCGCGAGAGACCGGAGTGCAGCAAGATGTACGCCTGTGAGGACAAGATGAAGGCCATCCTGCCGTACATGATCAAGCGTGAGTTCAAGATCAAGCGTGCGGCGAGAAAGAGCAAGTAATGCACGAGCTGGGCATTGTCTTCCACGTCATCAAGAGCGTGGAAAAGATCGGAGAGGAAAACGGCCTGACGAACGTCGCGTCCGTGACGCTCGAGCTCGGCGAGGTGTCCGGTGCGATCCCGCACGAACTCGAAAGCTGCTGGAACTGGGCAGTCAAGAAGACCGAGCTTTTACCGGAGGCCGCGCTCAAGATCGAGACCATCCCCGCCGTTACGTACTGCGAGGGCTGCGGGCGCGACTATCCCACGGTGCAGTTTGGCCGCACCTGCCCGCACTGCGGCAGCGAAAAAACGTGGCTCAAGCAGGGCAGCGAGATCAACTTAAAGGAGATTGAGGCGATATGACAGAACCCTATAAGATCATCGAGGTGAAAGAGAGCGTCTTCGCCGACAACGACCGCGAGGCCGCACGCCTTCGCACGCAGCTCAAGCAGGACAGAACGTTTCTGCTGAACCTGATGTCCTCGCCGGGCAGCGGCAAGACGACGACGCTGCTGCGCACGCTTGAAGCGCTCAAGGATGAGTTGCACATCGGCGTGATGGAGGCAGACATCGACTCCGACGTGGACGCGAAGACTATCGCGGACGCGGGCGTCAAGTCCATCCAGCTCCACACGGGCGGCATGTGCCACCTCGATGCAAGCATGACGGAGCAGGGCCTCAAGGAGATCGGCACGAAGGACTTGGACCTCGTCGTGCTCGAAAACGTCGGCAACCTCGTCTGCCCCGCGGAGTTCGACACGGGCGCGGTCAAAAACGCGATGATCCTCTCCGTGCCGGAGGGGCACGACAAGCCGCTCAAGTACCCGCTCATCTTCACCGTGTGTGACGCACTCATCATCAACAAGATCGACGTGCTGCCGTATTTCGACTTCGACATGGAAAAGGTCGTCGAATACGCGCACATGCGCAACCCGAAGCTCAAGATATTCCCCCTCTCCGCCAAAACCGGCGAGGGCGTGGACGCTTGGTGTAATTGGCTGCGCGAGCAGGTGCGCGCTTGGAACGGGTGAGAAAAGGGAAAGAGATGTACCGCAAGGTACATCTCTTTTTGTTATGCGTCCAGCCGAAAGACCGACGGGTAAATTTGTCCGTCCCTGAATTCGAGTACGCCGTAGGTCGGGCGGCGGGGATCGCCAATCGAACCGGGATTCATCATCATCGGCCGCGACGCCGCGTCCACGAGCGGCACGTGCGTGTGGCCGAAGAGCAGAATGTCGGCGTTCATCTCGAGCGCGCGGTACTGCGCGCGGAGAAGTCCGGTCTTCACCCCTAACGTGTGCCCGTGCGCGATGAGCACGCGGTGATCGTCCAGAATCAGCACGCGCTCAAGCGCTTCAAAGCGCCCGAAGTCGCAGTTGCCGGGGACCTGCTCGAGCGGCAGGCTGGGGAAAAGTTCACGCAGCTCCTCGACATCGCGCCAGCCGTCGCCAAGATGGATGATGCCCTGCGGCTTTACGAGCTCCACCGCGCGCACCATGTTGTCGACATTGCCGTGCGAGTCGGATAGTACCAAGTATTTCATAGCGCTTACAGGAACTTGTCGAGCTCGCGCTCGACCTCATCCATTTTTTTGATCTGCGGCTTGTCGATGCGATAGCCGCCCTTGACGACCATGTCGAGCTCACGCAGCGCGCTCAAATTCCGGAGCGGATCGTTTGTGCAGACGATCAGGTCGGCCTGCTTGTCCGCCTCAATGCTGCCGGTCAGATCACCGATGCCCGCGAGCCGGGCATTGAGTTTCGTCGCGCTGTACAGCGCGAACGCAGGCGTCACGCCGCAGTATTTGACGAAATAGTGCAGCTCGCGCCACATGTCGTAATGTGTGATGTACGGGCAGCCGACGTCCGTGCCGAGACCGACTGGCACGCCCGCGGCGAGGTTTGCCTTTGCGAGCGCGACGATGCCGTCGAAGACGATCTTGCCGTTTTCCTGCTGCTCATACGTCGCGTGCGAAATGCTGCGGTCGAAGAGCGCGTAGGGCAGGGCGGGGGAAATGGTCGAAATTTGGAACGCCTTGCGCTGCTTGAAGAGCGTGATTATTTCATCGCTTGGCTGCGCGCCGTGCTCGATGGAGTCGACGCCGTTTTGCAGCGCGACCATCACGCCCTCAGGGCTTTCAACGTGCGCCGCGACGATCATGCCGAGCGAATGTGCCTTGTCGCACGCGGCCTTGACAAGCTCGGGCTGCATGCGCAGCACGCCCGGCTCGCCCACGACTTCGGCGTCCAGCACGCCGCCGGTGATCATCAGCTTGATGAGGTCGGGCTTTTCAGCGGCGATCTTTTCGACGAGCGCCGCGGCCTCTTCGGCGGAGTGCGCCTCGTAGGCGAGCGAACCCGCCATGTGCCCGCCGGGGACGGAGACCGCCATGTTCGACGCCAGCACGCGCGGGGCAAGAATTTTGCCCGCCGCGGCGCGGTCGCGAATTTTCGTGTCGTAATCGGCGACGCCGCCGACTGTGCGGATGGTCGTGACGCCGGAGAGCAGCTCGGTTTTGGCGTAGCCCTCGCACATGTTGACGCCGATCCTGTTCGTCAGCGCGCAGAAGGTGATGAGCTTGACGAGCTTTTTGGGGTCGCTCGCCTTCTTCTTGGGCCGGCCCGAGGCGGGCAGGTGCACGTGCATGTTGATGAGGCCCGGCAGCACATATTTTCCGCCGAGGTCAACTGCCTCATAGCCTGCGGGGATATGCTGTGCGTCGACGATCTCATTGATTTTCTCGCCGTCGATGCAGACGGCCTTGCCCGTCTGCGGCTCCATGTGCTCAGAGCCGTCGAGAAGCACGCAGTTTGTCAATGCGTACTTTTTGTCGTTGTGGTACATCGGAGTGTGCGCCTTTCCTGTTATCGAATCTGGCCGCTGCCGGTGATGACATATTTATAGGTGCTCAGCTCGTCGAGCCCCATCGGGCCGCGCGCGTGGAGCTTCTGCGTCGAAATGCCCATCTCGCAGCCGAGGCCGAACTCCCCGCCGTCGGTGAAGCGGGTGGAGACGTTGACGTACACCGCCGCGCTGTCGACCTCGTCGACAAAGCGGTCGGCCGCGGCTTGGTTCTCGGTCACGATGCAATCGCTGTGGTGCGTCGAGTGATGCTGGACATGCGCGATGGCCGCATCCAGATCATCTACGACCGCGACGGCGAGAATGTAATCGAGAAATTCCGTGTCGAAGTCGAGCTCCGTTGCCGCCGTGCCGGGAATGATCTCCGCCGCGGCTTCGTCGAGCCGCAGCTCGACGGGGACAAGGCCCGCTTCTCTACGCTTGTCGACAAGCGCGGCCTTGAGCTTGGGGAGAAATTCCTTTGCAATGTCGCGGTGGACAAGGCAGACCTCCTCCGCGTTGCAGACGGACGGGCGGCTCGTCTTGGCGTTTTCGATGATCTTTACCGCCATGTTGAGGTCAGCGTCCCTGTCGACGTACACATGGCAGATGCCCGTGCCGGTCTCGATGCAGGGAACGCTTGCATTTTCCACGCACGCGCGGATGAGCCCCTTGCCGCCGCGGGGGATCAGCAGGTCGACAAGGCCGTCCGCCGTCATCAATACCTGCGCGCTCGCATGCGTTGTATCCTCAACGATGTTGACAATGTCGGAATCGCCGCCGACGGACTCAACGCCCGCCTTGAGCGCCGTGACGATGGCGTGAGAGGAGCGATAGGCCTCCTTGCCGCTGCGCAGCATGCAGACGTTGCCGCTCTTGATGCACAGCGCCGCGGCGTCCGACGTGACGTTCGGGCGGCTCTCGTAGATGATGGCGACCAGACCGAGCGGCACCTGCCGCTTGGTGATGGTCATACCATTGGGGCGCTTGAACTGCGCGAGCGCGCGGCCCACGTGGTCGGGCAGCGCCGCGGCCTCGCGGATGCCCTCGGCCATCGCGTGGATGCGGCTCTCCGTCAGGGCGAGACGGTCGAGCATCACGTCGGAGATCGCGCCCTTCGCCGCCTCCATGTCCTTGGCATTTTCGCGCAGGATATCTTCGCTGTTGGCCTCAAGGCTCTCCGCCATCGCGAGCAGCAGCCGGTCCTTCTCCTCGGCGCTTGCGCTGCGGATGCTGCCCCAGGCAGCTTTTGTGCGTTCCAGAAGTTCGATTGTTGTCATGCTTCATCCCTCTTTGCCAAAAATCTTGTGCCCACGCGCTTGCCCGCGGCCACATCGTAGAGTACCTCGGGCGACTGGCCGTTGGCGATGACCATTTCGCAGCCTGCTGCCGTCGCCATCTGCGCGGCGCGGAGCTTGGTCGCCATGCCGCCGGTGCCGAGGTTCGAACCGCTGCCCCCGCCGAGCGAAATGATGTGCTCGTCGATCTTTTCCACCGTGTCGATGAGCTTCGCGTCGGGGTTCTTGCGCGGGTCTCCGTCGAAGAGCCCGTCGATGTCCGAAAGCAGAATGAGGAGGTCCGCCTGGATCGTCACGGCCACAATGGCAGAGAGCGTATCGTTGTCGCCGATGCCGAACTCCTCGGTGGAGATGGTGTCGTTCTCGTTGATGACCGGCAGCGCGCCGAGCTCTAAAAGCCGCGCGAGCGTGTTGTGGAAGTTCTGCTTGCGCACGCCGCCCTCTTCGATATCCGGTGCGGTGATGAGCAGCTGTGCCACGGTGTGGTTATACTCGGTGAAGAGCTTGTCGTAAATGTACATCAACTCGCACTGGCCGACAGCGGCGGAGGCCTGCTTCGTCGGCACGTCTTTCGGCCGTTCGCTCAGGTTGAGCTTGCCAAAGCCCATGGCGATGGCGCCGGAGGAGACGAGGATGATCTCGTGTCCCATATTTTTAAGGTCGCTTAAAACCTTGCACAGCTTTTCCATGCGCTGGATGTTCAGCCGCCGGGCGGCCTCGGAGGAATTCATGCCGGCGTTGAGGTATTCGCGCAGGCTGTCGCAATAGGAAACGGAGGAGCTCTCGTCGTGCTCCGCGAGCGACCTGACGCAGTCGGCGCAGATCAGACGCACCGGCAATATGCTGCATCCATACTGCAGAAAATGCTCCACGGCGCAACTTTTGAACGGGCAGATCGGCTCGCTGCTCTGGCTGTTTTTCATATATTGCAGGGCATATTCCGCCTCGTGATAGCAGTAGCGAAGGTCGAAAAAGTCCGAAAACGGGTTGCTGCAACCGGCTGTGATGGCATATTTCCCCAGCACCGCCCGTACATCTTCAAGGAACGCCGCCTGGGACTGCTTGGGCTGGTTTGCGCACAGGACCACGATCTTGGAGTCGAACAGCACGCTGACCGCCTCCGGCAGCGCCCGCTCCAGCTGATAGGCGATATACTGCTCCGTGATGTTGCCGTCCTGACACACGCCGGCCAGGATATAAAGCCGCTGGTCCTCCTTCAGCTTCGAGAGCGGGCTGACTGTTTTCAGCCGCTTGATCTTGTCCAGACTGTGCTGCTTTCCGCCGAGATATTCCAGCAGGGAATCCCGGCGCAGATTCGTTCCCGAACCGGAGAACGCCTCGCATGTCAGCGCGACCTCCAGATAGCGCCCC